>Ga0233425_10001372_pt1 | contig 55294 bp, 35 predicted proteins | sample Watercolumn_Towu_2_FD_181712 | JGI IMG/M metagenome (GOLD analysis project Ga0233425, IMG submission 181712) | Freshwater microbial communities from Lake Towuti, South Sulawesi, Indonesia - Watercolumn_Towuti2014_140_MG | ecosystem: Environmental > Aquatic > Freshwater > Lake | place... | reverse complement strand
TGGGGCAACGCCTTCCGGTTCACGGGCAGCAGCTCCCAGTACCTCAAGCGCGTCAGCGCCCCGGCCGACCAGCTCCCCATCAACAAGCACCCAGCCCTGACGGTCTCACTCTGGGCCAAGGCCGACGGGACGCTGGCGGGCAACAACGACAAGCGGCTCTTCACCGAGGCCAGCAACAGCGGTAACAACGCGCCTGTGCTCTTCATCTCCACGGCCAACGATGGCGCCAGCGCCAATGTGGACCTCTTCACACGTGACGCCGATTTCAACATCGTCAACGCGCATCCCAAGGGCAGCTTGGGCGGGCTGGACGGCACAGCCTGGCATCATATTGTCTATGTGCAGCAGGCGACCGGGGAACGCGCCTTCTACATTGATGGCGTGCTGGACACCTTCACGCCCGAGATCGTCTCCCGCAGCGAAGCCGGGTGGGAGGTCATGAACACCACCGCCATTGGGGCCACCTTGCGACAGACCGCTGGGGCGTTTCTGACCGGGGACATCGACGACCTTGCCCTCTGGAAGCGCGCCCTCACTCCGGCCGAAATCCAGCAACTGCACGTCCAGGGCACGCCGGCGCCGTTCACCAAGCCGCAGCCGCTGGAAATCCGGAGCTTCAAGGCCAACTTCCCTGCCGTCGCCCAGGGCGACTCCGTAGTGTTGAGCTGGGATGTCACCAAGAACGTGCAAGTGGAGATTGATCAGAGCATCGGCGATGTCACGTCACTCACGACCGCGGGAGCCGGTTCGCTGGCGGTTTCCATGCCGTACAGCAAGACCTTCACCCTGCGCGTCGTGCGCGGCGCCGAAAGCGTCACCCATACCGTCACGGTCGCGGCCGTTGGCCAGGTAGCGCCCGGTTGGACATTGCTGGAGAACTTTGACCGCTATCCCGAAGGTTCGTTGGCGGGCAAGGGGAACTGGGCCAATCTGCATTACCAGGCGGCGGACACCGCGATGATCGTGGTGACCAACGGGAACCATTTCCTGACCACGAGCGCCGGCGACGTGATGGGTCTGTTACCTCTGACGGGTTCCAACGTCGTCACCGAAGGCCAGGAACGGACTTTGTTCTTCCGCGCGTTCCTCCGGGGCTACCCCATGGAGGCGGCGCACTACCTCATCTCCCTCACTGAAATGTCCTTCCTCAACGGCGGGGAGAATAATATCGGCCTGGGCGCCGCGTTCAGCACTTCCGCCGGGCTTTGGAATCCTGACCAGACCCTGCCGCGCATCGGTGTCGGAGGCGCCAACGGCTATAACGTGGGCTTCGTCTATCCCACCGTCCCCGAGGAGCCGGGACTGCTGCCGGATGTGCCGTATAACTTCTGGATCGATATCCGCAACAACCCGCCGCCGGCGGACAACCTCAACACCGGCGACACCTACACCCTTTGGGTCGCCGCCGAGGGCGACTCCGCAAGGCAACTCGTTGTCCAGGATTCCTACGCCGATCGCGACCCGGCGAACGTGGTGAGCTCGACCTTGAACGAACTCGTCATCAACGCCCGCGGCGGCAGCGGCACCGAACAGATCATCCTGTTCGATGACTTCTACCTTTCGAAGTCGGGAATTCTCACGACCGTGCCGCGAGTTTACGGCATGACGACGCCGCTCCCCCCGCCACCGACCTTAAGCATTGGCCTGGCGGGCGGACAGATCGAGATCGTCTGGACCGGCGGCACGCTCGAATCGTCCACTAACCTCGCCGTGGCCAATAGCTGGAGTGCTGTGTCCGGCGCGACTTCACCGTATCGGCCTCAGCCGGCGGTCGTGGGACCCCGGCAGTTCTATCGTGTCCGGCAGTAACGGGTAACGCGCGACCGGTCGCTCCCTGGCCTGGCTTCGAGGGATGTTGGCCGGCGTCCGCGGGGGCGGACGCCGACAATCTGCCTGGACGAAGCGGGCGCTCCTACTTACCTTGAAACGATGAAACTCCCCCACGGCCTCGCGCTCGCCGGATTCGGGGCCAGCCTCGTGATCATCCCAACCCCGGCCGGCGTGGCTGCGGACTACGATGCCGCCTACGTCAGCATGACGGTTCCCGCCCGGGTCCAGGCGGGCGCGGTGTTCGCGGTCACAGTCACGTTGCGCAATCGCGGCACTCAGCCCTGGGAGGGGTGGCCCATCCGACTGCGCTCCCTCAACCCGACGAACAACACCGTGTGGGGTACGGATTACATCCTCATCGCGCAAGGCAGCGTGGTGCAGCCAGGCGGCAACTACGCCTTCCGCTCCAACCTGCGGGCCCCGCACCAAACGGGCCCGGCCAATTTCCAATGGCAGGTCTGTAAGGACGCCAGCCTCTGGTTTGGCGAGTCCACGCCGCCCCTCAGTGTTGAAGTGCTGGCGGGGCCTCCTGCCCCAGGCACGCGGATGACCGCGACGCGCGTTCCCAACGGCCCATCCGTTCTGCATTCCACCGATCTCGAGTACGTCGGTTCCTTCAAGCCTCCCAAGACGGTCGGCGAGGCGCGCGGGGCGTTCTCGGAGTGCGGCGTGGCTCTGCGCCCCATGCCGGATGGGCGGGATCGCTTGTTCATGAACTACACGCACCCCGCGCAGGTGCTCTTCGAGGTCGAAATCCCACCTCTGGTCAAGATCGAGAACGGGCAACACGCCGGGCTGCGCACTGCGGTTCTCAAGAAGACTTGGGGAGGACTGAGTCTGACGCCCCCGGGCGAGGCCCCGCTCTCGCCGAACGGCGGCTTCGTGTGGGACGAAAGCAGTCACACCCTGATCTGGACCTGGTATCACGGCTACAAGACCGGCGAGGCGCCGCCGCTGCTCGGCGCAACGACGCTCTCCGAGGGCGGCACGACGGTTTCGTTCGGTCCCTGGCGTGTCACGACTCCTGCGAATGGACTTTACAAGTCGTACTGGGGCGGGGTCCTCAGGCTGCCTTCCGAGTTCGCCCGTCAGTACACCGGTGGCCGGACCCTCGCGCTGGGTTTCGGGGGCTATTACAGCATCTGCGCTTCCGCGAGCCGCGGCCCCGCCCTGGGCGTGATCCCTGAACCGGACCCGGGACAGACTTCGGTTCCGGTAACTCCGCTGCTCCATTACCCGGACGCCTCACCTGCGCCCCGTGATGGCGACTACTTCAACGCCAATTGCGGTTTCTGGAACCAGCAACCCCGCGACTTCGATCGCGGCACGTGGACTTACGATGACTACTGCCGGGCGGGTGTCTGGATTGATACGCCGTCCGCCCATGGCTACCTCGCTTTCGTCCGGGTCGGCACGGGGCGCCTGGGTTACGATTTCGGCTCGATCACCCACGCTGGGACCGCGGAATACTGGTATTGGTATGACCCTAAGGAGTTGGGCGAATCGGCCGCCGGTCGGAGATCCCCATGGCAGACGATGCCGGTGTCCGTGGCAAAGGTGCGCTATCCGCTTGGGCTCACTGTCACCGGCGCGTGTTTCGATCCCCGGACAAGACTCGTCTATGTGTGCGTCAGTTGGGCTTACCCCGACGGGCTCGAAAGCTACCCGATCGTCCACGTGTACCGCGTCCATCCGGTGCCCGCCTCGACCAACGCCCCGGTCGAGATCCGATGGAGCGAGGGGATCCTCGAAAGCTCGGCCAGCCTTCCCGGAGGTTGGGATTCGGTGCCCAACGCCGCTTCGCCCTACCGACCGGAAGCGGGCCTGGCGAGTATCCGGCAGTATTACCGTGTTCGTCAGTAGCTCGGGTGCCGGCCATTCTGAACGGTCAACCGTCGCCATGTCGTGAAACGCCTCCCTTCGATCACTGCGGTTTGGCTGGCTCGCTCACGGCGCCGATGGGGAGCATTTCTGTTGCTGCTCGCGCTCAACGCCAGCGATGTGCCGCGATGCGCGGGTCAGGACGCCTCAACCGTCCCCTCGTCCCCGAGTGCCGCCTCCCACGCGACGCTGACACGCCTCCGGTGCGAGTATGCCGTCAATCCGCTGGGGATCGACGCCGCAAGGCCTCGCCTGAGCTGGGCAATTCAGTCTCCGAAACGCGGCGCCCGCCAGACCGCCTACCGGATTCTGGTGGCAAGTAACCCCACGATCCTGAGTGAGAACCGGGGCGATCTCTGGGACAGCGGCCGCGTCGATTCCCCGCAGTCGGTCCACGTGCGCTATTCGGGCAGTCCGCTGAAATCACGGACCCGTTGCCACTGGAAAGTCCGCATCTGGGACGAGGCGGGCGCGGCTTCGGAGTGGAGTTCGGCGGCCTGGTGGGAGATGGGATTGCTCGAATCCTCCGATTGGCAGGCGCAATGGATTGGCGCGCCCTCCCACACGGAACTGCGGGGAGACGGACCGGCGCCCCACTTCCGGAAAGCCTTCGCGATGGACGCCGATGTGCGCTCAGCGCGGGCCTATGTCTGTGGATTGGGCTACTTCGAGCTCCGACTCAACGGCCGCAAGGTCGGTGAGGACGTCCTGGTGCCCAGCCACACCGACTACACCCGGCGCCCGCATCTGAACAACCGATCCTATCCCTACGACGACTTTGGGGCTCAACGAGTCCTCTACCTCACCTACGATTTGACCGATTACCTCAAGCACGGCGAAAACGTCGTGGGCGCCCTCCTGGGCAGTGGCTATTTTCACAGCCGCTATACCATCGAGGGCGACCACAACTACGGCTCGCCCCGGCTCCTGTGCCAGTTGGAGGTGACCTTGGCCGACGGCTCGCGCCGGATCATCGCCACCGGCTCGGATTGGAAAGTGTCTCGAGGGCCGATCGAATTCGAGGATGTTTACCGAGGCGAGGTTTACGATGCCACCTGGGAGCGGTCAGGCTGGGACCAACCCGGTTATGACGACACGCGGCTCTTTCGCGGCGCCGCCTGGCAAAGCCCGCGCCTGGCGGCCGTCCCCACCGGCCAATTGCGCGCTCAAATGGGCCCCACCGACCGCGTGGTCGAAACCCTCAAGCCAGTCCGGATCACGCCGCTGGTTTCCGAGCGGGGCGGCTACCTTGTTGACTTCGGGCAAAACTTCGCCGGCTGGGTGCGGTTCCGGGTCCAAGGGTTAACCGGACATCGCGTGGTGTTGACCTTCGGTGAAGAGTTGCTTGGTCAGAGCCTGGACCGCACGTACGACCAGACCAACGTCTATGTGCTCCGCGGTGGAGGCCGGGAGGAATACGAGCCGCGCTTCACGTGGTACGGGTTTCGCCACGTGCGGGTGCAGGGCTGGCCGGGAGAACTGACGCCCGCGGACATCGAGGGCCGCGTCGTTCATACAGCCGTCGAGCCCGTAGGCGAATTCAAATGCTCGAATGAACGGTTCAACCGAATTCACCGCGCGTTCTCGTGGACCCAGAGGAGCAACATGCACGGTGGCGTGTGCAGCGATTGCCCGCACGCCGAGCGCCTGCCCTACACCGGCGACGGCCAGACGGCGTCCGAGGCCGCGATTCATCACTTTGACATGCCGGCCTTCTACGCCAAATGGCTGACCGACATGCAGGACGCACAAAATCGCCGCGACGGGTATGTGCCGCACACCGCGCCCTTCCAAGGGGCCGGCGGGGGCGCGGGTTGGGGCAGCGCTTACGCCATCCTCCCCTGGCGCTGCTACGAGTATTACGGTGACCCCCAATTCCTCCGGGAACATTATGCCGGGATGAAGCAGTGGGTGGCTTACCTGGGCACCTGGGCTCGAGACGGCATCGTGCACAAGAAGCGGCCCGGCGAGTGGGTGAACCTGGGCGATTGGTGCGTCCCCGGCGACCCGCCCCCGAAGGAGTTGGTGGACACTTACCTCTACGCCCAGTGCGCGCTGAACGTCGCTCGTGCGGCCCGGGTGCTGGGCTATGACCGTGACGTGACCGAATACGAAGCCCTTCACCGTTCGATCTGCGAGGCGTTTCACCGCGCCTTCTTCAGGGCTGATACCGGCCACTACGGTCCCAACGGCGCCACCGCGCTGGCCCTGGCCGTTGACGTTCCTCCTCCCACTCTGCGCCCGTCGGTCGTGCGCGCCCTCGCGGACATGATTCAGGGACCGAATCGGAATCACCTCGATACCGGAATCCAAGCGACGCCGTGCCTCTTCGACGTTCTCTGTCGGGAAGGGCGGGTTGACCTGGCGTATGCCATGATGAACCAGACCACGGCTCCCAGTTATGGTTGGTGTCTCGACCAGGGCGCCACCACGATCTGGGAACAGTGGACGGGCAAGAGCTCCCATAACCATCCCATGTTCGGCGGCGGCTTGGTGTGGATGTATCGCCACTTGGCCGGCGTCCAAACCGATCCGCTGCGCCCCGGCTACGAACATATCATCGTTCGTCCGCAGCCTGTGGCCGAGGTCCAGCACGCCTCATATTACACGACCACGCTGCGAGGCCGCCTTGGGGCGGCGTGGCAACAGCAGGGGCGTGACTTCCAACTCCAGGTCACCGTCCCCCCAAACTCCACCGCCACCGTGTGGCTCCCTTCGTCGGACGAAGCGGACATCCGCGAAGGTCCCACCGCGGCACGCGAAGCCGAGGGCGTGAAATGGCTCCGGCGCGAGGGCGACCGCGACGTGTGGAATGTGGCGTCCGGAGATTACCGATTCTCGGTGCGCACTCCGTGAGGACCGGGCAGAGTTCGTCCGTGATCACCAACGCGCACTCTGCTGAAGCCGCGAGACAAACGCGAGGCCGCCCCGCAGGACCTCCAGTCTCCCTCCAGCCACCAAACTGCAATTGCCCCCTTCGCGGCGGTACGGCGCAGGAGGCGCGCCAGCCCACTCACCGAGTGGCATTGATGCGGAAGAACCTCCTGGGCTCGTCGGCGGGCCAGTTCGTTTGCAGGGCGCTGCCGGTGCCGCGAAGCGGAACGCCGCTCGCCTGCCAATGGACTAGGTTGCTCGAGGATTCAAGCTGGTAGTTCACGCCGGATTCGCTGCCCCAGCCGAAATGAATTCTGCCTGCGTTCAACGTCACGTTCGTCAGGGTCGCCGCGAGCGGCGGAAATACGAAGGAAAAGTTGAGGTCCAGGTCCAGGTTTCCCAGGCGTTGGAGGTCATCAAAGGCTGTCGCCAGGTCGGCGAGCGTTTGGGCCGTGTAGCTCTCGGAGGGAGCGGTTCCGCTGCCGGAATTCTGGTTGCCCAAGACGCTCAGGGTGGCCGTGGAACCGGTGAACGAAAAGCTCGTGCCGTACCAGAACGTCGAGAAGAGCACGATGTTCAGCGGGCGGTCTCCCGTCTGGACAATGGACACCGGCGGGTTGATGTAGATTTGGTCGGAAAGGAACACCTGGCCTTGGTAGTTGCTAATCGTCATTAAGTGGGCGTTGGTCCGGCCGGAGAAGTCGCAGTTGACCCCCTGGATCGTAATGCGGCCGGAGGGCTCGCCCGCCGTGCCCGAGAGGAACACGCCGTTGTCGCATTGCTCGGTGTACCAATCGCTCATGACGAAGTGGTTGTTGTTGCGCACATAGATGCCGTAGGGGTTCCCGGTGCTCAGCCTCGCCATGAAACCCAGGAACCCCGTGCGGGGGGAAAGGGTGCCGTCCACGGTAATCGCGCCTTCATAGGTCAGGGGGGCGATGATGGTAGCGCTGGCACAATTGGCGATGCGCAGGTTGCCCTCCACCAGGTTCAACACCACCGTGCAGTTGCTTCCCAGGCTGTTCAAAAACAGCCCCTTTCTCTCCGGTTGCTTCTGGTATTTGCCATAGACACACACCCCTTCGTAGGTCATCCGCGAGGGGCCGCCGGACACGGATGTCTGCTCGATGTCGATGCCGTTGTTCATCGTGCCGCTATCGTGGTGGCCCACCATCAGATTCTGCAGGATTATGCTGTCGGGGTCCGTAACCCGCATCATCGTACCGCCAGTGCTGCCGCCCCAGACCAGCCGCGACCAGTAACCGGAGCCGCCCACAACGTAGTTGCTGCCCGTCATGAAGAGCGTGGAGGTGATCCGGTAATTGCCGCGCGGAATGTAGGCGATGGCGCCGCCCCCGGCCGCACGCGCCGCGTTGATGGTGTTCTGCAGCGCCGCCGTGTCGTTCGCGATCCCGTTTCCCACCGCGCCGAAGTTCACCTTCGCGTCATAGACCACCGGCGGGACGGCGGCGGTCGAGTTCACGAAGGTAGTGATGTTCGATCCGGCGGGGCTGCCGACGCGCGGGGCGCAGACCCCGGCGGGCACCGTGTAAGTGGCACTGGCGCCCGAGACCAGGGCGGAGGATTGCGGCGCCGCGTTGTTGCAGAGCACCGCTTTCCCGGTTACGCGCACCGGGGCCGCCGAGTTGGGCGGGTTAACAAAGCGGGAGTTGAACAGGAGCATCGGCGTGCTGCGCTGGGAAATCGCTCCGCCGGTGCTGGTCCAACCGGTCACGTAGCAGTCCTGCACGATGCAGGGCGAGACGCTGTTGTCGAAGTCAATGAAACGCCGTGACCCCGTGGACTTGCACCGCCGCACAGAGCAGGCGTGCTCCGGCCGCGCATACACGTCAGCCGTCGAGCTCCCGGAGAAGAAGCATCCCCAGGCGGAGAAGCTCCCGTTTTGGCAGTAGATCCCGTAGCCGCAGGCGATGAAATCGCAGCCGATGAAGTAGTGGTCGTAGTCGTTGAAGCCGCCCATCCGCATGCCGGTCGCGCAGTGGTCGAAGATGCAGTTCTCGTAACTCGTCTCCGCCATCGCCGCGGCGTCGCCGGCCACGGCCCAAATGGCATTGCCGATGAAGTTGTAGAGGCCAACGTGTCGGTAAACGATGACCGTCTCGAACCACCCAACCGTGTTCCGATGGGCGAATCCGTTGCCGGCCACGCCGCGTCCGTCCAGGACCAGTCCGACATAGCGCCCAAAAGGGTTCCCGTTGATGACGAAGAAGTCGGCGTTGGTGGCGCCGTGCCACGAGAGGATCGTTGAGCGCCCGTGGCCAATCAGACTGACGCCGAAACGAGAGGTGCTGCCGTTCAGGGTCAGCGTGCCAGTGACCTTGTACGTGCCCGGCGGGAAGTAGATCGTGATGCCGCTGCCCGGGACATTCAACGCCGCCTGGATGGCTGCGGTGTCATCGGCAATGCCATCGCCCACGGCGGCGGGAGTCACGTCCGTCTTGACGTTGATCCAATCCGAGCGCTCGGTCCAGGCGAGCACCGGCAGTTGCGCGGCGGTCGCGCAGGCCGGAAACAGGGCAACAAAGGCGGCGAGCAGGAGCAGCAAGACCCGCCTGCAGTGGCCGAGGTGCCCCACGCCCGTTCCGGGTTTCCCATCATGCGCCTGAGTTGCGGACGACAATCTGTTCACAAGAAGTTCGCGTTTGCGGCATTCTGGCTCATCGCTTGACCCCACTCAACCCTGGATACCTCGACAACCACAGCGCTCTGCGATATTCACCTCACTGACACCGACAACGCATGAACAGCGCAGCAATCCTGGCCTTGTCCTCGCTTTTCGCCGCGGCTCGGTTGAACGGCGCGGAACCGGCGGCGGCGCACCTGGCGCCGGTGGGCTTCGCGCCAGCCGGATTTGAATTGACCGCCCTGGTCAGCACCGATGCGACCCACGAGATTCATTTCACGCAAGACTTCACCACATGGCGGTTGCTGGCGGCGGCGAACGGAACATCCAGCACCGTGCGTCTGGCGGATGCCGGAGCCACGAATCGCAGCCGCACGTTCTACCGTGCGGTGTCCCAGGCGGGGCCGCGGCGCGAACCCTTCCATGCCTTCACCTGGGATCCCGTGCCGGCGGATTGCACGAACCTCACCCGGTTCATCTGGTTCACCCAGTCAAGTGTGCCGGAGCAGATCGCCACTCAAAGCCTGGCTCGCGCCGAGGGCCGGAGCGCGCTGTTCAGTTGGGACCTGCATCGCGGCCTGCTCTCGCACTCGAACGATGTATGTTTGACGCCCGCGGGCCAGCCTACCACGAACCTGAGTGTCTGGCCCTCGAATGGCATCGCGACGATTCGCGCGAAATTCGACACCTTCTTCCGCCGCTTACGCGACGCCGGCGGACGGGTGGACTGGCTGATTATTGACTTCGAAGACGGTTACTCAAACTGGCAGATTGGCGGCATGTCCGCCAGCAACCGCTGGCTGGCGATTCAGAATGACCCGAGATTCCCGCCGCTGGCTCAGCGGCTGGGTTTCAGCAATCTGCTTGCGGTCGCCAATTGGTGGGGCGGCCGCGAATACCTGAAATGGAACGCGGTCATGGCCGGCGTGCGCGATGACGCGCTGAACCAGGCCGTGTTCGAGCCGGCGCGCAAGTATTTCCCGGCGCTCCGTTGCTCGAACTATGGCAGCGTGATCATGGACGAAACCAACGCCGTCCCGGACTTGAACGGCCACTGGCAATGGGCCGAGGGCATCCCCACTGGCACACATCAGGCGCCGTCGTGCTACGCCGGCATCGGCCAGCTCGCCAACAAAGTGCTGGATGGCATGAATCCGTATGGCCAGTCGCCGTTCGCCGGCGTGCTGCTGGAGGTCAACTCGGTGCGCGCGGAACGCCGCTCCTCGCCGGTGCCGATGCAGTCGTGGGTCGCGTGGCGGCGTTACGCCGGAGATGGTCCGGGGGCGCCGGTCGCGGTGATTGGCAAGACGCCTTACTATCGCGAGCTGGTGCTTCACCTGGCGTTGCTGGGTAACGACGGCTTCCTGTTCTGGAACCCCCACCCGTGGGCGACCAACCAGAATCCGCAGGACTACTCGCTGCCGGACGACGAGCGCTACCTCGACGGCATTCTCGGCGAACTGGCCGACAAACTCTCCCCTGCCGGGGGGCCTCCGCTCACCTTGGAACCGGTTCCCTGGGACGCCAAGGTCATCGCCAGCGCCCAACAAGTGGACCGACGCGTGGTGTGGCGTTTCACGTTCGCCAGCGGCGTGGACGCCTGGCCCGCGACCCTCGATGGCCAGCCCATCATGCTGCGTCCGGCCACCAACGAAGTCGGCGCGTGGTTGGTGCATCCGGCGGGCAGCCGATTGGTGCTGGAAGGCCCCACGAACATCGTCAGTTCAGGAGCGCTGTGGAAATACTCCGACCAGGGCCTCAATCTCAGCAACGCCTGGATTGCTCCCGCCTTCGACGACCGAGCCTGGCCCACTGGCCCCTCGCCCCTGGGTTACGGCGACGCCAACGGCCTCTTACCATCCACGACCAATTCGTTCGGGCCAAACGCCAACGACAAGTTCATCACCACCTACTACCGGCATACGTTCGTGCTCACCAACCCGGTGGCCGCCCCGAACCTCAGCGTTCAGGTTGACGATGGCGCCATCGTCTATCTGAACGGGACGAAGGTCCTTGGTGTCAACCTGACCAACACTGTGGTGGACTGGCGCACCCTCGCGGACTCCAGCATCGGTGGCTCCACGGAAACCAACTGGTATTCCACGAACCTGCCGCCCGCGCTTTTCGTGCGGGGAACCAATGTGCTCGCGGCCGAAGTCCACCAGGCCGCCCCCAATAGCAGCGACCTCTTCTTCAACCTGAAGCTGACCGGTTTGATGCTATGGCCATAAGTTGGCACTTTCGCGTCATCCTGCGCACTTTGACAAAGCTCTACCGCATCGCCAATCTCCAGTGGATCACGTCCATGATCACCAACGCAGACTCTGCTGAAGCCGCGAGACAAAGGCGAGGCCGCCCCGCAGGACCTCCAGTCTCCCTCCAGCCACCAAACTGCAATCGCCTCCTTCGCGGCGGTGCGGCCAGGAGAACGCTCTACCCTTTGCTTGCGCTGCTGTTCCTCGCGGTGTTGTTGTTGAATCCCTGCCCGGCTCAGTCGGCCCCAATCGACCTGGCCGTGCTTGTGGAAACCGACCTGGGCCAACCCCTCGGGCAACTGCGTGCGGTTCCGGTCGAACTCGGCCCGGGCAAACCGAAAGCCGTCGCCGCGCTCTACTCCTCCGATGCCGAAATTGATCCTTGGATCGGCATGTTCTTTTTCCCAAAGAGCACGCTGAAGCTGGCGCTCTTCGACGAAACGGGCCGCGTCCATTGGAAACGGGATTTGGGTCCGGGCGTGGTGCCCGGCGTCTGGTTCGCCCCCGTCTATGCCACCGACCTGGATCAGGACGGCGTGGATGAACTCTATGTGGTCGGGAACCGTGACCCGGCGCACCCCATGGATTATCGCGAATACGTGCTGGAGCAGATTGACGCCGCCACGGGCCGCACCTTGGATCAGAGACCCTGGCCTCAGCCCGTCGAGGACACCTCGATGTCGCATACATACCGCCACTTCATCGTCGGTGGCCAGGTCGAGGGCCGCCCGGTGGTCGTCGCCCTCGAAGGCACCTACGGCCCGATGACGCTCCACGCCTTCGGCGCCGGCCTGAAACCGCTCTGGCAGACCACCGTTGATCCCGCCAAGCTCGGAGGCGCCCTCGGCAGCCACGTCACGCCGGTCGTGGATATTGATCGCGATGGCTCGGACGAACTCTTCCTGGGCGAGCGCTGTTTGAGCCTGCGCGATGGCAAGGAACTCTTCTGCTGCGATCGCGACGCGTGGACAGGGCATTCAGACATCATTCAACCCGTGTTCGACCCGGGCGGCGACCGCTGGTTGATCTGGACGTGCCGTGAGAGCTTCGAGAACGTGGGCCCGCGCGTCATGCTCTTCGACGACCGGGGCCGGCGTTTGTGGAGCGCCGTGGAGAAGGGACACATGGACACCGGTTGGGCGGCGCGCCTGGGACCGAACGGTGAACCCGTCGTCCTGGGCGTGAAAGTGGGCCAGAAGATCCGGACCGCCGAAGGCGAGCGCCGCACGGGCGTGGTGGAATACGCTTTCGACGCGCTCTCCGGCCGCGCCCTCGACCTCGGCTTCAAAGTTTACACGACCATTCCGGTTGACTTGAACGGCGACGGCATTCACGAGCTGGTGAAGGGCTATTTCGAAGGCGACGGCACCGTGCTCGACCGCCAGGGGCGGGTGTTGGGCAAAACCGGGGGCCTGACGGCGTTGAACTCGCGATTCACCAGCAAGCCCGGGGAACAACTATTGAGCTATCATCCGGATGGCAAGGTCCGCATCTGGTTCGATCGAAACGCGGCCGACTCGCCCGCCGCCACCGCGCGTTACCAATCGCGGTTTTATCGCGCCAACCAGAAGCTGAGCGGGGTGGGCTACAACCTCTTCAACCTCGGAGGCTTTTAATGAGACGTTCTGGATGAAACTCAGCGAAGCCGCCGGCTACTGGGCCGCGCGCGAACTCACCGCCATCGCGAGCGGCGATCACACCCTGGCATTCCGCGCGCCTTTTGCGTGTCCGGATTTTACGCTCGCTTGGGCCGCGCCCGGGCCGGGCAGCGGACGCGTGAGCCTGCGCGTGGGCACAACCGTCACGGAACTGCGCGAAGTCTCCTCGCCCCTGCGCGTGGAAACCGCCACGTTCCATCACCACAACGGGCGCATGATAGCATGCTTTCGGCTGCCCAAAGGCAATTCCCGACTGCGGCACGCCTGAGCCGGACCCTCATTCCGGCGCGACCGTCGTTTCCAGCCGCCGTGGCCCCTAACCGGCCCTGCATCAGCACGAGCGTCTTTCGGGGCAGGTGGGCGGCCACCCACCAGCCCCGAAAGGCCAATCAGTCACTTGGCGGGGACAATTCTGCCGCGTTTCGCCTTGAATGGCACACCCCGGTCAGGCAGACTCCAGCCACGTCGAAGAAGCAAATGCCTATGGTTAAATGGATCCTGATTGCGGCCGGCGTTCTCGTCGTATTCGTTCTATTGTTGTTTCTCATCGGCATGCTGCTTCCGCGGAAGCATGTGTATGCTCGCAGCGTTCGCTTGCGACAGACACCCGACGCGGTGTTCAGCCTCCTGGCGGACGTGGAAAACCTGCCCAAGTGGAGCCGCAATATCGTCGCGGTGGAAAAGCTCCCGCCGGTGGCCGGGCAGGAAGTCACGCGTCAGACGCTCAAGGGCAGCAGCCGGCCGATGACGATCGTGACCACCGAGAGCACGCGGCCCAGTCGGCTCGTCCGCACCATCGGCGGCGACGCGCATGCGTTTTTCAGTGGGTCGTGGAAGTACGACATCACCGCGATCGCTGACGGATGCCAGGTTCAACTGACCGAGGACGCGGAAATTTCCCTGCCCCTGTTTCGTGTGATGGCGAAACTCTTTGGGGCCACCAAATATCTCGATGAACACCTCCTCGATCTGGGAGCCAAATTCGGCGAAACGCCCGTGGTGCAGTGATTAAACCCACCAAACCAAAGACCACCGCCGCCTCGGTTTCCAAGCAGTTGGCGGGCTGCATCGCCAAGTTCGATCCCGAGGTTCCGAAGCTCATCCGCGCCTGCCGCGCCGATGATGCGCCAGCCTCGCTGCCTGATCCCCAAAGACTGCTCCAGGGCAGCGGCAAGCAAAACCGCTTCATCCGCCTTCCGACCCGCGCTCCGCTGAGATCGGGGAGTCCACTGACCGCAATGGCGCACCACGGACGACGGCGACTGCCAAGCGACTGTCCCTCGGACCGTTCACCACTAAGATTCACAGGGAAGAGTTGTTCGAAGAGCTCGACCTCCGGGAGTTCGCGCCGGGGCTCGATACGTTGACCTCGAGTTCGCCCGCGCCGCTGCTGGCCCGACCCAATGGCCGGTACCCGGTTCCGATGCCGGGCGTGACCAAGACGCGCGAGTATTGAATGTACAGGCGTCGGCAGAGAGCCCGTTGAGGGGTTGGGGTCGAACCTTCAGGCTGTCCTTCCACGGAAGCGCGCTGAAGCGCGAACTCCAACAACTTCCCGTTTCAGAACCCAAGACCTTGGAACCGGTTCGGCGCCGGCCGGCTTTAATCCCCCTGCTGGTGCCCACGCCGAGCCCCTCTGAAAAGCAATCGAGCAATTGCCTGTCAGTTGACCCGTGGCGTATGCTGCGAGTCATGGACCAGAGCGTTATCGAAGGGCGTGGGTTGGGAGGTTGCCGGGGAGCGGTTTGGTTTTCGCTGACGGCCTTCTGTCTGCTGTGCAAGCCGGCCACGAGCTGGGCATGGTTCGCCGTTCCGCCCGGCGCCGGCATCTCGAACGTCCTCAACAGCGCGGACAACCAGTTCTCCTGGTACGCCGGTCCGGCCGATCAGCAGGAATGGCTGCTCAACCACGGTTCGCGCACGACCAGCCGAATCAAAGGCTGGCAGGATGTCACCGGACTTAAGTTCGATCTCACCGCCTTTCGCGGGCGGCGGGTGGCGGCTGCCGAACTGCATCTCTGCCGCGCGAATACGGACCGGGTCACATCTTTGGTCGCCGCCACGATCAACACCGATTGGCAGGAAGGTTCGGCCTGCTGGCGTTTTCGCGCGCTGTCGGGCACGGAGTGGACATTCGATCACAGCGACTTCTCCGCGGCTTCGTTTGGCAACTACGGTTCGCTCGTCTGTTTCGGCTTCCCCAGCGCCAACACGTTTCGCAGCTACACCAACAGCGGCAACATTTGGATCGCCATGATCCTTGCTCCGGCCGTGGTCCAAGCGCTGATCCTCGATCAATACGGGCTGATGGTGACCGATCCGCGCCTGCACTTGCAGATCGGCGGCAATCCGGCGGTCTATACCCGCAATCACAATTCCTCTGTGCAACCGCGGCTCTTCGTCCAATTCGCACCGGATACCCTTTCCGCTCCGCCGGCATCCGTCGGCGCTCTTTCCGCCGAGGCGGGTCAAGAGGATGGGTCTGTGGTGCTGCAGTTCACCGCGCCGTCCGATCCGGACGATGGGCGCGCGTTCGGCTACAACGTCCGCTATGCCACCAACGACGTGTTCGACACGGCCACGGTCGCCGAGCGCTGGCGCATTCCTCGTCCACGCGCGCCGGGCGCAACCCAGCGCGTGCTGTTGGAAGGTCTTGCGCCGGGCACGAGCTACCGTTTTTTCGTGCAAGCCTACGATGCTTCGGGCGCGGCGGTCGCACCGGCCAGCGTCAGGTTCACGCTTCCTGGACCAGCTTTCGTTCCCACGCTGGGTAATGGTGGGCTTGCGCCGCCGGATGCAGCTGGACGGACCGTGCGCAGCGTGGGCGGGGTGCTGCGCTACTTCGGCGCCAGCGAGCTGGCGCAAATCAACCCGGTCACGGGCAATCGCCTCGAGGACGGCTACAATGGCGCCGGTGCCGACGATTACAAGAAGGCCAACGTGGTGTGGGACGCCGCCAGCAACACGATTTCGCTGGCCGGCTGTCGCAACGAAGTCGTCGGCGTGCAGGTGATCCTGCAACGGCTGGGCGCGAGTTTGAACGGCGTCGGCGTGAGCGTCAGCGATCTGGTAAGCACGGGCGGGGTGAGCATCGCTTCCCAGCCGAACATCGGGCTGTTCCAGATGCATTACGTCAACAGCGGCGCCAACGCCTACGCCGAGGCAGCCATCCCGCTGGCGTCGCCGTTTCCCGCGACGTTCAACATCCCGGACGCCAGCCACAACGCCAGCGGGAACTATCAAGCAGTGTATCTGGACCTTTTCATTCCGCCCACGACCAGCGCCGGCGTTTACACGGGCGTGGTCAGCGTCAGCAGCGCGGCGCTCGGCGCGGAGAATCCGGCGCGCATCGGACTGCGCTTGCGCGTCAGCGAAGTGGCGATCCCGGACAACATCTCCTTCGTCGTGGATCTCAACGGCTACGGCAATCCGTGGGATTTCGGCCCCGACTACTCGGCCACGTGTCGGCGCTATTTTCAAATCCTGCACCAGCACCGCGCGACGCCGAACACGGTGCCCTACGGCTGGGGCGGCACTGTCTATGACGATCGCGCACCGACGCTCACCGGCAACGGGCCTACACGCCGGGCATTGTCTTGGGCCGTTTTCGACGCCAAATACGGCGGCTTGTTCAGCACGAACCCGGTGAACTCGATTTTCAACAGCGCGCACGGCTATACCGGGCCGGGCGTCAACACACCGGTCACTCATTTCTACACGCCGTTCCACGAGATGTGGCCGCAATCCATGCTCGAGGCCGCGTACGGCTTCGACGCCGCGGGTCGCGGGCCGGCTTACTGGGACAACCTCCGCGCGGCGGGCGACTACGTCACGCTTTTCTCCACCGGCCCCGACGTGCGGACGGCCTTTCCCGCCGGCTACCGGCAGGCCCAGCTCAACGTAATGTCGAACTGGCTGGCGCACGCGAGCGCGAACGGATGGACGCGAACTGCGTTCGAGACTTACCTGAACAACAAGTTCTATTACGGCGGCACCCATGCGCTCTGGGCGCTGGAGGAAAACGAAACCGCCGACGATTTCCGCGCCACCGGCCGCTTCCAGGAAATGTGGCGTGACGGCCTGACGGCGAGCGGTGTGAGCGAGGTGCGCTGGCATTTCCGGATTGATATTTCCGACCGCTGGGGCCAGCACTACGGCGAACTCGACGAGCGCATCAACTGGTTCTGCATGAGCAGCGGCGCGGCGGGATGGCATTGGCCGAGCAAGAAGTATCGCGCCTACGGGTTGGATGCGGACCAGCCGGAGGACTGGATTTGGTACGGCCAGGGCGCGCCGGTGGCCGCGGCGGGCACAATCAATGCCCGGGTGTTCCTCCAGAAATGGTGTCAGGGATTCAACGGCGGGCTGCCCTATTGGGACAGCTACAACACGCAATGGGTCAACGCCGACGACGCGACGCCGTGCGTGGTTTATTCCGGCCACAACGTGCCCGGATTCGGGACCTACTCCGGGCCGATTGTCAGCCGTCGCGTGAAGCAGATGCGTCAGGCGCAACAACTCATCGAGTTGCTCAACCTCTGGAGCGCCAGCCGCGGCATGAACCGCAGTCGCGCGCGCGCCGCGTTGAACGCCGCGTACGGTCAAGGCACCTGGGACTACGCCTTCGGCACGCTCGATGAAGTGAAGCTCTACCAACTGCGCGCCGCGCTCGTGGCCCAACTCGAATCCCAGCCTCCGGCCTTGCGCATCTCGGAAGTGAGCCGCGCTTCGGACCAATCCGTGGTGTTGCGCTGGCCGAGCGTGGGCAACTGCGTTTACACGATTTTGCGAACTGGCGACCTCGGCATCGGAGCGTTCCCGCCGACGGCTTCCGGCCTTCCAGCCAGCCCGCCGATCAATGTTTACACCGACACCGTGGCTGTGCTTCCCGCGGCGTTTTATCGGCTAATCGAGCAGTCGCGATGAGCAAGGCGGTAGAGGCGCAATTGACCTGTTAACCTCCCTGCTGGCGCCCAGCGCCACTGCTTCACCCATGGCCCTGGCGGAAGCCGCTGCGGATAAGGCTGTCGTCCGGCCAAGGCAGCCACTTCATATCCAGCGCGAAGTTGTGGAGCCGCCGCAGATACACGTTGGTCGGGACCTTGCCGACCGAGGAGGCGCAAGTCCCGAGGTGGCCACCAGCCAGGTGCAGGCCAAGCCACCTGGCGTCCACATCACAGCTTGTCACCCGGCATCGGCGGGGCATCGGGCGAGTCGTTCAGGAACGCGACGAAGTCCTCTCGCCTAGCCTTGCGCGCTCGCTCGCGAAAATACTCCACAGTCATGAGCGCGCTCAACTTTTCCGCGGCGGCAGAGGAAAGCAGTTGCTCGACGGTCAGGCCCTCCTGCTCCGCGCATTCGCGCAGTTGGCGGGCCACACCGTCAGGAATCTGAATCGTCAAGGTGCTCATGTCTTCAGCAAGTTGAGGAAATCGAGAAAGCCTTCTGCCTGCGCCTGGGACCGGTGCAGCACATTTTCCGGGCGCAAGACGGCGGCGCGGTATTCCGCGAACAACGCCACGGAAACCACGGGCTGAAACCGGGCATCAGGCAGGCGCATGAGCAGCGCGTGAGACGCTCCGTGCTTTGACCGCTCGGCGGCCACGAGCACGCTGGTGTCGAGGACGACTCTCATTCGAGCCAGCTCTGAACCTCAAAACCCTGCGGCTTCTTCGGATTCACGTGAGCCAGACTGCCACTGGTTTCCTCTCCGGTCAATGCGGCAGCGCGGGCGCGCGGGCACTCTGGGCACTCTGCACGGCCTGCCACTTCCTCGTGGGCCGCGTGAGCGGTCCACCGCGCGCGCCCGGTTCCCGTATCCGAGCGACGACCGGTCAGCAACGGGTTTCGGTTTGAAACCAACGGACACCAAAACGGACACCAAATTGTGGTGAAGGAGCGGGTTTGGGTAGTGAGCGATTATGCTCGAATTGCCTGATTTTATTGGGGATTCTCGCGCTTGAATCGCGGCGAAGAAGGCCGATTCCGACCCTCGCCTCTATGCCTAACTGCGGGTGCAGTAACGGTTTAGGAGGATTCGCGGCAGGCAATTCTGCCTGAATTTGTGCACAAAATGGCTACTCCGGCGCTACTCCGGCGCTACTCCGGCACTATCCAGCCGTGCTCGCCCAGTACCCGCTAACTGCCGATTTCGGAACGCGGCATCCTTGCGCTCATGACCGAAATCATGAAGCAACGCTTCCGTATCTACCGGCGCCACCGCGGCACCTTCTACCTCTTTTCGTCCGCGTCAATCATCTCATCCGCGCCAATATCCTGGCGGGCTCCAGGCGACAAGCTTGACCCCAATGGAGCCCAATCGCGGCTCCGGGCGCGACCTTGGGGATGTCCCTCGCAGAGATCAAATCGGCGCTGCGGCCTTGTTTAAGATGGATCTGCTTCTAATGGAACATTTTCAGCCTAAAGAACAATGTGTTAGTCGCGGAAGTGCTCCACACATTGGTCGCCCCCCACGTTGTATTCGGTGCCACAAATGTACCGAGGCCGGCCCAACTGAAGAGGTCGTTGGCGGCTTCTAGTTGATACGTTTGTCCCGCCATCAAATCAATGGCGTTGAGGCTGAAAGCATTTGAAGGGCCAAGCGTAATTCCCAAGGTAGGGTAAACCGGGGGCTCCATGGTCAGCAGCGTGTTGGCGGGATACCCCGAACCACCGCTCACGATTTGAATGTTGGTTACGGCTCCGTTGAATATTTCGGCATAGGCCAAGGCTCCCGTGCCGCCGTTTCCTGTGAATGAAATCACTGGCGCGTCAGTGTAACCACAACCGCCATCCAATAGGGTGGCGCCAACGATAGACCCGTTCGAAACAATCGGAACGGCAAGGGAGGGTTTAGATGTCACGACCAGATTGATCGGAGCACTTGTGACGCCTCCATAAGCGTTTTTCACGATTACGTCGAAGGACCCAGCGCCTTCCGGGATGATGGCTAGCAAGGTAAGATTGCTGGTGGTGGAGCCCGATATGCTCGGACTATCCATCAGGTTCGCGCCATTTCGTCGCCATTGAAAAGATAGGGGCGGCGTTCCGCTGGGCACGACCGTGAGCGTCGGAGAGCTGCCGGGACAACACAACAGATTGGATGGGTTTGGAATGACGGCGAGAATGGTGGGACCATCCAGATGGACCCAAAAACCACCTGTCAGCGAATAGAGGCTGTTCGTCATCGCCGAACTGGCATCCGCTTGACCAATCGTGGACGTGATTTGATAGCTTTGGCTGGAACTCAAGCCGCCCCCCTCTGCAAGCTTTTGCCAAGTGAGAACCAGCGGCTGGGCCATGCCCTTCGTTATGATGAGCAAGCTGCACAGAATTCCGTATCGAACGGCATGCACGTTTTTGGCGGTGGGGATCGACGCGGAGGTAAACCGCTCAATGTTCCCGAATGCGGGAGGGCTTGTACGCTATTGCGTGTTGTTGATCACGATCTTTCGAGTGCCGGTACCGGCCAGGTTGTTGATCGCGGTGTTGGTGCTGTGCTGGAAGATGTTTCCCGCCACGATGAAATTGGTCATGCCGGAGGTAATAGTGATTCCGCAACTTGTGTTGTCGAAGGTGCAATTGGCGACCAGGGCGCTCGTTCCTCCGGAAAGCCGAGCTTTGTAAATGGTGGGCCAGGACGTTCCGGACTTTCGCAATGAACAGCCGGTCATGGTGAAACTGCTGCCGCCGTTGACCACAACCGCGCAGTCTCCATTACTTTGCAGGTCTGCTCCGGAAACGACGACGTTGCCCGGCCCCTCAACATCGAGGCACCGCCAGTGATTCCAATATAGACCGCCCGTGACCCGCAGGGTTGCGACGTTGTTGATCAAGATGCCAAACTGGCAACTGTCACTCATGCAATCCGACATGCCGGCCCAGGCGTTGCCCGAGGTGCCGTCCGGGTACGCCTCGTAGACAAACCGATAGGCCTGGTACAGTGCCACCACGGAACAATGATCCAGGCGCACCTCATCATTCCTCGCCAGGACGAAGCCGGTGGCGTTGTTGAAGGTGTAATTCTCATTGTTGTTCCAGATGTGGACGTTGCGGATGGTGGAGACGTCGAAAGACCGGGTTAGGTAGACGCCGAATTTGCGAGGATTGACTATAAAAACGTTCTCGATTTGAACTCTGCCTGTGTTGACATTGGTATCGGTCGCTATTCCCTGGTAGGGACTGGTCATTCGGAGGTTTGTAAGGTGAACGGCCCCGCTGCCTGAAATGAGGATGATAGGACCTGCCACGTACGCTCCCCCAGCGGGCTGAGGCATATCGAAAGCCAGCCCGTTGACGGAGGAACTGCCCTGGGCGGTGATAACCGGTCCGTTGGTAAACCGATTGTTTACAACAATGTGCGGCAAAGGCGCCATATCTCCGGCCCACCCCCCGGCGGGCAGCCCATTCAACAATATACCTGACAACTTCAGGCCTTGGGTTATGAAATAGGTTCCGGCGGGCACCACAACCTGGCTGCCCGTCGGACCGTTTCGCGCCGCACTGATGGCATTGGTAAAGGCTGCGGTGTCGTCGCTTACTCCATCTCCAACCGCACCGTAATTCTTGACGTTGAAGATGCCGGCGCCGTTGATGGTCTCGGCGAACTTTGCATGCAAAGCATAACCAGTTGAGCAGATCGCCGTTCTTGGCCTGAGGTTCGAACCATTGACGCGAACTTCCAGCCAGGTCGTGCCTTGAAAGGCTGCATCGGGAAGCGGCACGACAGAGCCCAGGTAAGTGTTAAAAAGGCCCTTCCCAACGGAAATTACATTGGTTTCGGACCACATTGGGCTTCCACCAATCGCCTGCGGGAAGAGGCTGAAGGTCATCGTATAGTTGCCGTCGGTCACCAGCAGGCCGTTCGACCCTTGGAGTTGCCCCTGGTAGGAGATCTTCGAGGGGACGGCAGACTCGCAAAAAAATGTTCCCCATTCGAAGCACAACAGGCTGACAAGCACGAATGCCAGCGTCGGCCATTTCGTAGCACGAAGGGCCCCCGGTCTCTTGACGCTCATGATCCGAAAAGGTCTCATATAGGCCGGCATTTCCCATTCGAGTTCATTCTCATGGTTCGAGTTCAGCTTTTTCAAGCGTGTCACCGAGCGTACTCTCGTTGCTTGGTTTGTAGCAAGCCGTTTGTCAACGAAAGACCATGAAGATCGACAGACACGTGAGCAAACTGTGGGTTGCATCTCAACGTTCCACATTGCGCAGAGCCCGTATCGGGCAGGGGCCCTGCTGGAATGGGCTTGCCGCCGAGCAAGGATCGGTCACAACCACCTAAGGACCGGACTGGTTGGAACCAGCTGAAGCGGCTCCAAAAGCAAATCAATCAGTTAAAGGAAGCGAAAATGAACTGTTTCACCTTCGACTTCCCCCGGAGGAAGCGACGCGTCTCCGCCAAATGGCGCGGCGCCTGGGCCGAACCGCCAGCGAGGTCGGCGCCGAACTGGTCGGCGAAAGCCTGCGCCGGTCCGAATTTGGCTTCATCGACTTTCGCGACTCCGCCGCCGGGCGGCAGCCCTACATCCAGGGGACGCGACTGTCGGTGCGGCAGGCGGTTTCCCTGTTGAAGACCTACAACGGCGATGTGACCAAAACGGCGGCCCACGGTGGGAAGGTCCCCCACACCTCGAAGTTTCTGCCTCGGCGGCTGCGTAGCGCCACCGCCTTCAGGAGTCGCGGCCGCGCACTCGCTTTCGAGCGGCTTCTGCTCACCGGCGACGATCGCTTGGTGCACCGCGCACGTGATGGCCCGCTTGTCGTTGAACTGCACCTTCGGCCACTGGCGTTTCACGATCACCGGCCGAGGCAGCCACGTCATATCCAGCGCGAAGTTGTGGAGCCGCCGCAGATACACCCCGTTCTGGATTGCCCAATCCCCCGTGGGGTAGCTCGAACTCGTGGCGCCGCCAACGACGGATGTGACTCCCTCGGAATAGGTGCCGTCGGCGTGTAAAGCAAGCGCCACGGTGGCGGTGTTCGTCAGGTTGGGCTTAGACTGTTGGGTCCAAGTGCCAACCAACCGCTTGCGCAACACGCCGTCCTCCCGACTGCAGGTTCACCCCAGCGGCGAGGGTTGGTGCACGACGTGGCGGCGCTCGCCCGAGCGCCGCCACGTCTGCTGCCGCTCAGCGGACTTGGACGCGATAGAATTTCTGCGCCCCCGCCGGTGTGACGGTCCATGGGCTTTGGGCGCCACTGACGGTCTGGTAAGTCCCTTTGACGGTGTCGGCAGCCTGGAGCGTGCCGGCGATCCACTCGAGCGTGATGGTGCCGCTGGCGTTCTGCCTGATGGTCAGAGTCACGTTCTCGATGGGTTTGTCGGGCACGGTGCCTTCCTGGTAAGAACGCCTGCCGCCGTTGGCCGTGTCATTGATCAAGCTGCGCGTGCCATCAGCATTGACGATGAACCACTCGACGCTGGCGTCGCCGCCGCCCTCGAAGTAGAGAGTGCGGAAGGCATAGGTGCCAGCCTCCTCGACGGCGAACCGGAAGAGGGTGTCCCCGGCGCCGCGTCCGCCATTCAATCCGCCCAGCACGAGCGGCGCGTCCTTCAGGAAGCCCGCCGTGGTCTGGAATCCGTCATCGCTGTTCACCCCCATCGTGATGAAACCGCGCGGCAGTTCGATGAACGTCGTGATTTCCACCGCGATGCCATCCGTGCTTCCGGTCACACCCGGGATGCCTGGCATCTGTTCGTCAGGGACGAAATTGCCGAAGCTGGTGCTTTCGGTCTGGCTGACGTTGACATAGGTGGGAATCTTGAAGGTCATGGTTCCCGCCCCAGGAGCGGCCGGCGACCCGTCGGCGCTCGCGGGTCCCCAAACGGCCGGATCCGCGTAGTTGGGTAGCGGTTCGCCGGTGCCATCTTTCAGGCGTCCGGCCAGGGCGTCCTCGGCTCTCTGGATGGAGGTTTCCTGGTTGGCTTCGTTCTGGAACATCCGCCAGACCAAGCCCGGGGTCCGGGCGTTGGCAACTTTCATCGTCGGCGTGAGCACCGGGTAATTGGCGGTGGTGAAACTCCAGTCGACCGACCGGGCCGTACCGTCATTGAACGTCAAATTCACCGAATACGCCGTGGCCGGAGCCAGCAAGCTGGCGGGCGTGTACTTGACGGCGGTGAGCGTGCCGCTCTGGGTGACCACGACAGGAACTTCGGTCCCGTTCATCCGCAGCTTGACCGTATTCCGGTCCACCGGGCTTGTGCCGTCATAAATCGCGGCTTCGATCGCCACGTCGGCCGCCACACCCGTCGCGAATGCCACCGGACTGGTGGACACACGCGGATCGGTGGGTGTCGCGCCTGCAGGAATGAGCAGCAGGAAGTTCAGCGCCAAGTCCGCATTCGCGTTCACGGAGGTGAGCCGGAGCGTCGTCTGGCCGCTGAGGGGGAGGGCGATGGGTTTCCCGTTGGCGTCGGCGAGCGGGATGTAGCTGAACACGTTGAGATTGCCGGTGCGTGGCACGGCGAAGGTGCCCAGGAACTCGCGGACTTGGTTGGCCTGGCCAGCTTCGCTGGTCACACGATCCAACCGCACCTGTTGGGCGGCGCTGCTCGCCGTGCGCAAGTAGGCGTGGTAGTTGCCGGCGGGCAGGGTGCGCGTGTAATTCCACCACTCGCCGCCTGCGACGGCGCCGATTTGCTGATCCTGGACGCCCGCATTGACGAACGCTGCGCGGGCCACATCGGCTGTGACCGCGGTGTCCACCGCGTCGGACGGGCGGTAGGTGCCCATCGAGGCGGGCGAGGTATCAGCAAAGTCCACCCCGATGGTTCCGACCTGCCCAGCGTAGGCGCCGGGCGTGGGGTTGTCGATGAACTGGCCGCTCGAGTGGTTGTAGTCCTCCGCTTCGACGATCTTCGCCTGCGCTTCCACAAACGTATCGAACGTAATCTCGTTGGTGGTGCCCAGGCCGATCGAGTCGGTGACGATATAGGTCGCGGCATAGACCGTGTTCGGCTCTAGCCCACTGAACGTCGCCGTGCGGCTGGCCGAGGTGTCGCTGCCCGTCAAGGCCAGTTGGCTGCTCACATCCTGGCCATTCACGAGCGCCTTGAAGCCCGACTTGGGGAGTGTGCCTCCCGGCATGAGGGACGACGCGGAGAATTTCAGGCCGCCCGCCGCCGGCTGGAACATCGCCTGGTTCGCCGGCGCGAAGTCGAACAGGGACGGAGGCAGCTTGGCGCCGGGCGGGAACACCGCGGTGTCTTTGTACCCAAACCAGTCCACGTCCAGCGCCCAGTTCTGCGGCGTGGCCGACCCGCCCATGGCGAGGAAACTGCCAAAGGGAATGTCCTTGCCTGTGCCCGCCGTCATTTTGAAGACGCTCGGAGTCAGGTTGCCGTCCCGGAAGATGAAGGCCTCGTGCGTCCCAATGTTCGCCGGGTCCTTGCGCAGCACGATGTACAACTCGTGCCAATCGGTCGGATCAAAGGCCACGACGTTGGTTTTGGTGCCCTGGCCGAAGTTCACACCGGCACTGGGCACGTTGCCGTTGAACTCATTGAAGGTCAGCCCGGCAAAACCAGCCTTGCCGGTGGTGGGGTTGCCGGTGGTGGTGTCCGTCGTCTGGGTAAACGAGAAGGCGATCCCGCCCGCGCGCGTCGCATCCCCGCCAGCATCCTGGTAGATGACGAAGTTGCCCTTGCCACCGTCACTGGTGACATAGCCGTCGCCGTCGTCCGGATAAGGCTGCACGCCGGCGGCCTGTTGTCCGTCGCGGTACAGTGGGTCAAGGGGCGGACCCGCTTTGGCGAGGGTCGGAATCCGCGCCCGGAAGGTGAGGGTGACGCCGTCGTCCATGATCGTCTGCGGATTGGCGACCCCGTCCCCCGTGAGATCGTGGCCGAAGTAAATCTTGCGGCTTTGCGGATCATCCCACTGCCCCGCATCGTCGTAGTCGCGCGGATCGCCACAGTCCTGCATCCGGAGGTAGGTCACGTCCGACTGGGTGCCGAGGGACGCTCCGCCCGGCGCGTTTTTTGTGCCGAAGCCGAGACCAGGGACCATGCTGTAATTGCCGATCTCGGAGCCGTCCCAGGCGTCGGAGCCGTTGCCGTGATCCCAAGTACCGTCCAGCGCGAGGGGATCGCCTACCTGCAACTGATCGCCAGCGTACATGTACGTCCACCCGCCCGGAGGTTCGGGGAAAGCTGCGGCGATCGAACGGGACACACCCAAAAGCAGCCAAGCCACACAGCAAACGGGCACTATGCTCCTTAGAATCACGGGATACCTTGCCTTTCTTGTGCCGCCGCCAGCGACCTCACGTTCCCCTCGGGGTGAAGCAAAAAACCTGCTTTCCAGGCGGACCGGCTTCTCCGATCCGCTGCGACGGGCCACGAGGTCATGCTGAACGGCATGCGGGGTTGTAGTATTACGATTACGACTACCCCGGACCTTATTGCGACACAGGCTGCGATCAAGCCAAATAACGATAGGAGTTTGCTTTTTACTTATGCTTATAGAGGGTGTTAGGGAATTCGATTTGGGATTTGCCTGAAACCCCTGGTTCGCTGCGTTTTTCGTTGCGGCCGGGGGCGGTCACTTGCCACTCATCTTGGCGCGTCATCTTGCCTTTTCACGTGACTAATCGTCCCCGGCGAGGTAGAGTCCGCTAATGGTATGAAGACCGGGACCATCGCCAGCCTCGGCGTGTTGGCCGTGATCGGCAGCATGGCGGCCTTCTACCTTCTCCTGCGCGACGATTGGAGCCGGCACGACACCCGGCGGCCCGCGGTCCCCCCCCCCCGCGTCCAACCCGCGGCCAATGAGAGCGAGCGGCCACTCGAGCCGGCGGCGCGGACGAACCATCTCGAGGTCGTCACGGAACACATCGCGACGAACGCGACCGCTCCGGCGCCGGTCCTCCCCTCTGCTCCCGTGCGGCGGACGCCCCGCAACCGGGCGGCGTCACCGGGGAGGCCGTCACCCGCGGCCACGCCAGGGAGTGCGTCCACGAACGCAACCACCGCCACCGCGCAGGACCCGATCGCGCGTTTCGCCTTGAGTTCGGTGGGCGCCGACCCGGACGCGGAGGCGTATTGGATGGCCGCCATCAACGATCCGAGTCTTCCCGCCAATGAGCGCCAGGACCTGATCGAGGACCTCAACGAGGACGGATTGTCCGACCCGCGCAATCCCTCCGCCGCGGACCTGCCGTTGATCCTCAACCGGATTTACCTGATTGAAGAGCTGGCGCCGAGCGCGATCGATCAAGTCAACGCTGACGCCTTCGCCGAGGCCTACAGGGACTTGATGAGCATGGCCACCGATTTGACGCGGTAACCCGCCCGGGCCGGCGGCGGGAGGCGTTCGGTTTTGGCGGCGGGCCGCCACGCGCGGTCAAGTCCTGAGTTAGACTTGACACGTGTGCGTGGACGGGAGGCTTACCAAAGCGCTTGGCACGCCCGCCCCCCCCACGGCGCTGGCGCCATTCCAAGTCATCAATTTCAAATTTCAAATCACCGATGTCAGTTGCTTTTTCAACGCCTTATGGATAGTTCTAGCTAACGTGAGTGACCCAGGTGTGGAACAGGGGCCCGGCGGGAAGCGACCGCGCCGGGAGCCGGAGCACGCCGGCGCATCGCGCTGGAGGCAGCGCATGTGTGGCGCCTGGCTTGCGCTGAGCATCATCCTCCTGCTGGCGGGAGGCATCCTGCTGGCCGACGAACTCTGGAGTTTCCTCAGCGGGCCCGCGCCATCGGCGGGCGCCGCGCCCGGCGCGCACCCGCCCGCCCCTGTCACTTCCTCCGCGGGTCATGGCACGCGCCCCGGACCGTTCGGCAGCAGCGCCATGATCGGGGGCGTGACGCTCCTGGCGATTGGGGGGCTTTCACTCGGAGGCGCGCGCGCGCTCCAGAACCGGCTCGGCGGTTCGGTGCGCCACCGGCGTCATCATCATCGTCATCATCACCACCATGGCTCGCGCGGCCGGGCCACGGGAGGCGACGACTCCGTAGCTGAGTAAGGGCGGGAATCCGAGCCCGGCCGGTTCGACACAGGCGGTCCGGGCGCGCGGGCACGCGGGTCAATCGCCGAAGCTGATCCCCAGCGCCCGCGCCGTCTGCACGATGTCGCCGTTGACCGGGACCGTGCGCACGTGGCCGATCGCGTCGGCGATCCGCACTCCCACCGTGTCCGACCCTTTGATCGCCACCATCGCGCCGTACTGTTTCTCGGCGACCAGTTGCACGGCGCGCACACCCAGGCGCGTGCACAGCAGGCGGTCGAAGGTGGTGGGGGCGCCGCCGCGCTGCAGGTGACCCAACACGCACACGCGCGTCTCCTTGCCCGTGCGCCGCTGGATTTCCCCGGCGACGATCGCCCCGACGCCGCCCAGGCGAGCCTCACGATTCGCCTCGGCGGCGGACATCGTGACAAAGTCCTTGCCCTGCTCGCGCGCCCCCTCGGCGACCACTACCAGGGTGAAATGTTTGCCCACGCGTTCGCGCTCGACAATCTTGGCGCACACACTGTCGTACCGGAACGGGATCTCCGGAATGAGGATCACGTCGCCCCCGCCGGCAATGCCGGCGTGCGCGGCGATCCAGCCCGCGTAGCGGCCCATGACCTCCATCACCATCACGCGGCCATGGCTCTCGGCGGTGGTCCGCAGCCGATCGAGCGCGTCAGTGGCGCACGCCACCGCCGAGTCGAAACCGAACGTGGTGGCGGTCGATTCCAGATCGTTGTCGATGGTCTTGGGCACCCCGACGACGGGCACAGCGCGCTCGGACAATTGGTGGGCAATGGTCAACGAGCCGTCCCCGCCCACCACGACCAGCGCGCGCAGTTCGAGCCGGTTGAATTGTTCCTTCGCCTCGTCCAAGACCTCGGTGGGAATGAGTTTGACTTCGCCCAAACCCACCTTCGCGGCGAAGCGGCCTTTGCTGGCCGTTCCCAGCACCGTCCCGCCAACGAACAACAGCCCGTCCATGTCATGATAGTCCAGGAGGCGATACCGGGCCGGGGCGAGCAAGCCGTCGAAACCACCCAGGATGCCCAGCGTCTCCCATTCGCGTTTGGCCGCCGCCTTCACCACCGCGCGGATCACCGCGTTCAGTCCCGGACAATCACCGCCTCCGGTCACAATCCCGATGCGAGTACTCATGGTTCGTCGTTGCGGCATCCCGCGGCTCCGCCGCCGGTGGCCCGCTGGGGCCGGGGCCTGACCCGTTGCCGCGCCGGGCCATTGGACCCTTCCGCCGGGCAAAAGCCAAACGAAAACCGCGCCTCACATCGGTGGCGCCAGCACCGTCAGACGTCCCGGTTGGAGCCGGAAACTGGCGGGTGTGCGGCCCACCAGGTCGCCGTCGAGTTGAAGTTCGAGCGGCGGGTCCGACTCGACCTCGAGCGCGTCGCCTTGGAGATAAGTGGCTTTGGGATGGTTCACGTGGCTGCCCCGCAGCAGCCGGGGGAAGTAGCGCACCGTCTCGAGTCGCCCGAGCGCTTCGATCAGGCAGATGTCCATCTTGCCATCATCCCAGCGTGCTCCGGGGGAATGCCGCATCACGCCGCCTCCGCCCCACTCCGCGTTGCCGGCGCAGACATGGAACATCCGGCCGCGAAACTGCTGTGAGCCCGCCCGGACGACCATGCGGGGGGCGCGATAACTTCCCAGCGCGCGGAAGAAGCCAACCGAGTAGCAAAGGTGCGCGCCGAATATGCGCTTGACGCGCGGGGTGGTGCGCTTGATCAGCTCGCCGGCGAATCCGACCGCGGCAAACAAGAGCGCGTAACGGGTCACGCTCTGGCCCAACGCCGTGAAATGGGCCTCGATGACGTCCAACGTCCGCGGCGCCCCGCGCGCCAGGCTGGCCGCGGCCGCGTCCAGGCCGAGCACTCCCAACTGGGTGGCCGCATCGTTGCCCGTGCCCAGCGGCAGGATGGCGAGCGCGGCGCGCGCGCCCTCCGCCAGCAGCAAGCCGTTGGCCACCTCGTTCACGGTGCCGTCGCCACCGGCGGCCACCACCACGTCGTAATCGGCCGCCCGGGCCCGAGCCAACTGGAGCGCGTGGCCCGGGCCGTCGCTGAACGCCTCGTCCACCACCAGCGATTCACGCGCACAACGCGATCGCCAGACCTCCCACACCGTACGCGCCCGACCCGCCGCCGCTTCGGGGTTGACAACGCAGAGAACGCGGCGCGGCATGTGCGTGTGAAGTGCGGCGCGGGCGTCCCCGACTCAGCCTCCCCGGCACGGCCAGGCGCTCAGTACACCTTGCGCAGGTGAGAGGGCAGGATATTCAACTCGGACCGGTACTTCGCGACCGTGCGCCGGGCGATGATGACTCCTTTCTCGGCCAGGCGCTTGACGATCTCCTCGTCGGAAAGCGGGTGGCTGGTGTCCTCCCCCGACACCATGCCCGAGATCAGTTCCTTTACGCTGGCGTTGGACACCCCCGCCCCGCTGGTGGTGGGAATGCCCGACGTGAAAAACGACTTCATCTCGACCACTCCCTGGGGGGTCTCGATGTATTTGCCCGACACCGCGCGACTCACCGTGGTCTCGTGCACGCTCACCGCCTCGGCGATCTGCGCCATGGTCATCGGCCTGAGATGGGCCACGCCCTTGTCAAGGAAGTCACGCTGCCGGTTCACGATCTCCTGCGCGATGTTGAGGATCGTCTGCTGGCGCTGCTGCAGGCTCTTGATGAGAAACTTGCCCGCCCGAATCTTCTCGCGGATGTACTCGCGCACATCCTGGGGGCTGTCGGCCTTGGACATGATGTCCTTGTAGGTGTTGCTAATGCGCAGGTGCGGCACCGAATCGTTGTTCGTGCTCACCACGTAGCTCTCGCCCACCCGTTGCACGAACACCTCCGGCAGCACGTACTGCTGCGTCTCGGGCAGGAAATCCCGGCCGGGGCGGGGTTCAAGGTGGCTGATGCGTTCCACCGCCTCCTGGATGGCCTCGATGCCCTGGCTCAAACCCCGGGCGATCTCCGGCAACCGCCGCCTGCCCAGCGCATCCATGAATTTGTCGATGATCGCGTACTCGAGGCTCTGCTGGCGGCCCGCCCGTTCGAGCTGGAGCAACAAACACTCGCGCAGGTTCCGCGCGCCCACGCCCGGCGGGTGAAACGCCTGCACGACCTTGAGCACTTCGATGATCTGGTCGGCGGGGATGCTCGTCGAAAAAGCGAGCTCGTCCACGCTCGCCTGGAGGTAACCGTGGTCGTCGATGTTGCCCACGATCATCTCGGCCACAGGCCGCTGGGCCTCCGTGAGGTCCGACATCCGCACCTGCTCCAGCAGGTTCTCCTGCAACGACGTGCCGGCCACGAGCGAGTCGAACATGTACTGCCGCCGCTCTTCGTCATCGTCCCGCTGGCGCAGCGGGATGTTCGTCTCCGAGAAATAGTCGCGCCACTCCTGGTCCATCTGCGCCAAGCGTTCGAACTCCGCCTGGAAGTCGTCCACGGGCGCGTTGGTGGGCTTCTCGGTGGCTGGATCGAACGTCACATCGGCCGGTGGTTCGGCCGGGTCGGCGGTGTCCACGGCCGGCGCGCCCTCCCGGTCGCGTTTCTCCTCCTGGACAACCTCTCGCACGGTAAGTTCTTCGAGCACAGGATTCTGCTGCAGCTCCTGCTCGACCATGGCTTTGAGCTCCAACATCGGCGCCTGGAGCAGCGCCAGCGATTGCTGGAGCTGGGGCGCCAGCACTTGCTGCAACGCCATCTTTTGCGACAGATGTAGGCCGTGAGCCATGCGTCTGACCCTAGCCCGTTGGCCGAATAGCTCAAGCCCTAACTCATTGCCCGGCATAAATTTTGCTTGCACAGCGCATTACCGATCCAATCGGGGCGAGCGCCCCCCCGCGAAGGCCAATCCAAACGCGGCTCATTGGGCGGCCGAGTTGTGGCGACGGGGCTTGCGCTCGCCGCAAGGCACTGTTCCCGATGGGTCCACTCGGCCCGAGTTTCGGCCCCGCCAATTGGGCGGGGACATCGAGCCTTGCGCCGCCCAGATTCCTGTCGTAAACACTCAGGCCGTCATGCGCGAGCGCCCCAAAAACCTCCGGGCCATTCCCGCCGTCGAGAAAGTCCTCCAGGCCATCGGCCAGACCGGGCTGCCGCGGCCCGTGGTGGTCGCGGTGGTCCGCCGTGAGCTGGCGGCCCTCCGGGCGGGAGGCGAGGTCCCCGCCCCCGATAGCGTGGTGGCGAATATCCGCGTCACCCTGGATGCGCTGTCGCAATCGAGGCTGCAACCGTTGATTAACGGCACGGGCGTCATGATCCACACCAACCTCGGACGCGCGCCGCTGGGACCGGCCGTGGTGGACACGCTCTCGGCGATGGCCGCCAATTACAACAACCTCGAATACGATCTGCGCGCCGGCGAACGCGGCGGCCGCGCGGGTTACCTGGAACATAACCTGGCCTTGCTCTGCGAGGCGCAGGCCGCGACCGTCGTCAACAACTGCGCCGCCGCGCTGGTGCTCATCTTGCGCCATTTCACCGCGGGAGCGCGCAAGCAGGTGATCATCTCGAGGGGCGAGTTGGTGCAGATTGGCGGCGGCTTTCGCATTCCGGAAATCCTCGAGAGCTCCGGGGCAGTCCTTCGGGAGATCGGCGCTACGAACAAGACCGCGCTCGCGGATTACTCGAAGGCCATCGGCCGCGAGAGCGCCATGATTCTCAAGGTGCATCGCAGCAACTTCTTCATGGGCGGGTTCGTCGAATCACCCACCACGGAAGAGCTCGCCGCGTTGGCGCGCCGCAAGCGCATTCCCTTTGTCGAGGACCTAGGCAGCGGGGCGGTGGTGCAGACGGAACGCCTGGCGGGCGTGGACCACGAGCCCACCCCGGCGGAAGTGCTGCGGCGCGGCGTGGACCTGGTCTGCTTCAGCGGCGACAAACTCTTCGGCGGACCGCAAGCCGGGTTGATCGCGGGCCGGTCCAGGCTCGTGGCCGCCCTCAAGCGCGAGCCGTTTTTCCGCGCGCTGCGCTGTGACAAGCTGATCCTCTCCGCCCTGCAAACGACGGTGGACCTCTGCCTGGAGAACACGGCGAACAAGACCGACGGCCAGGGCCTGCCGGCGCTCGAGATGCTCGCTGCCCCCAACCACGCGCTGCGCCGCCGTGCCGAGGCCCTGGTCGCCGCTCTGGCCGGCCTGCCGATCAAGGCCGCCGTCGGGAACGCGCAGGCACAAGTGGGGGGCGGCACCCTGCCGCGCGCCGAGCTGGCGTCGGTCTCGCTGGACCTGCTCCCCGAGGCCCAGGCCATCGAGGCCTTCGCGGCCCGGCTGCGGCGCGCGACCCCGCCGGTCGTCGGTTACGTGGGGGGGGGGAAGTTCAAGCTCGACTTGCGGACCATCTTCCCGCGCCAGGACGCCGAGCTGCTCGGGGTCCTGCGGGCTTGTCTCGAGTCCTCCGCCGCGTGACGACGCATCATTTTATCCTGGCCACCGCCGGCCACGTGGACCACGGCAAGAGTTCATTGGTGAAGGCCCTCACCGGGACCGATCCCGACCGTTTGCCGGAAGAAAAGGCGCGGGGCATCACGATCGACCTCGGCTTCGCGCATCTGGACCTCACCGTGGCCAGCCCCGCACCGGCGACCTTTCGCCTGGGCATCGTGGACGTGCCCGGCCACGAGGACTTCGTCAAGAACATGGTGGCGGGGGTGGGCTCGATCGACCTGGCGTTGTTCATTGTTGCCGCCGATGACGGCTGGATGCCGCAAACCGAGGAGCACTTGCAAATCCTCGCTTACCTCGGAGTGGCGCGGGCGGTCGTCGCGCTGACGAAGATCGATCTGGCCGAGGGCCGGGAAGCGGAGGTCATCGCGGCCCTGCGCGGGCGCCTCTCCGGCACCCCGTTTGCCGACGCGCCGATCGTCCCCACGTCCATCGTGAGCGGGCGCGGTTTCGAGGACCTCAAACGGACGCTGTCGGATGTGCTGGCGGCGATGTCCCCACCGCGGGATCTGGGCAAGCCGCGCCTGCCAGTGGACCGCGTCTTCACGCTCCTCGGCATCGGCACGGTGGTCACCGGCACGCTCAGCGGCGGCCCCTTGCGGCGCGGCCAGGCGGTGGTGATCCAGCCGCGAGGAACTCCCTCGCGCATCCGCAGTTTGCAGAGCCACAACCAAGCCGTCGAAATTGGCGGACCGGGCACGCGCACCGCGCTCAATCTACCGGAGACCGGTCGCCGCTCGGAGAGCGAACCCGAGGGCGTGGCACGCGGCGACGTGATCACGCTTCCCGAGTTGGGCGCCGCCTCGGACACCGTCGATGTCGTGCTCGAACGCTCCCCCCGCCTCGTCGATGCCAAAGCCGCCACCGCCCGCCCCCTCAAGGACGGCACGCGCCTGCGCGTGCATCACGGGAGCGCCAACGTGCCGGCTCGCGTGTTGTTGCGGGACACTCCCGCGTTGCTGCCCGGGCAGCGCGCCCTGGCCCAACTCCGCTGCGAAGCGCCCGTCTTCATGCTCGGGGGCGACCACCTGATCCTGCGCGATTGGGCGGAGCAGACCACCCTGGCAGGCGGCCTGGCGCTCGACCCCGACGGCAACCGGCGGCTCTGGCGCGACCCCCGCCAGAGGCGGCTGCTCGAGACGCGCTCCGGCCAGCCAGCCAATCCGGTCGTGTGGGTGCACTCACTCCTCGAGCGCGATGGCATTGTCCACCGGGCGGGAATCCTGGTGAAGTCCAGGTTCACGCAGGCCGAGATCGCCGAGGCCGTGCGCCGCCTGCTGAGCGAGCGGCAGGCCCTCGAAGCCGGCGAGTTCCTGGCGGGCGCGGCGTGGTGGGGCGAGCTGCGCCGGCTAGCCGCCGAGGCCGTCGATCGGGAGCATGCGGCGCACCCCGAGCGGCTGGGCCTGGGCCTGACGGTGCTGCGCGCCGAACTCGGCCGCCAGTTGCGCCACGCGGGCGTATTCGAGGCGTTGCTGACGGACCTCTGCCGCGCGGACTTTCGCCAGACCGGCAACGCCCTGCAACGGGCCGGTCACCGGGCCAGCCTCCCGCCGCAATTGCAGGCCGCCGGAACCCGCGTGCGTGCCGCCCTGGCCGCCAAGCCGCTCGAACCGCCTTCCCGCAAGGAACTGGCGCCGGACGGCCCCACCCAGCAGGCCGTTCGCTTCCTGATCGAAACCGGCGAGGCCATCGAAGTGGGACCTGAGCTCGTGCTCGCCCGCGAGGCCTACGACCGCGCCCTCGAGAGCATCCGCGCGCACCTGCGTGCGCGAGGCTCGGCGACGGTGAGCGACCTGCGCCAACTCCTCGGCTCGAGCCGCCGCATCATGGTGCCGCTGCTCGAGAAACTCGACCGCGACGGCGTCACCCGCCGCGAAGGCGACGTGCGCGTGCTCAAGTCCAAAGGCGTCAGTCCCACGGACTGATCGTCTCCCGGAGCCAACCGCCCGGGCGGCTCAGGCCGTCGCCGCGAGTGCCTCGCAGTCTGAATCGCGTGAGGTTGTTTGTGTTCTCGCAGCCAATTCTCGTTGACGGTCCGTTTTCCCCCGATAGAGTGTGTGCTTCTGAATGGTCGTTTCAACGATCAGCTAAACCTGAATTAGTAAACTGGAAACAAAGCTATGGCAGTGAAAGTCGCAATCAATGGGTTCGGCCGGATTGGCCGGTTGGTCTTCCGGGCCTTGGTGGAACAAGGGTTGGTGGGCAAGGACGTGCAGGTGGTGGCGGTCGGTGACATCGTGCCGGCCGACAACCTGGGTTATTTGCTCCGCTACGACTCGACGCAGGGCCGCTTCAACGGCACGATCAGCTCGAAGAAATCGGCCCCGGACAAGCCGGAGGACGACGTGTTGGTGGTCAACGGCATGGAGATGTTGGTGGTCAGCGCCAAGGACCCCTCGCAGTTGCCCTGGAAGGCCATGGGCGTGGACCTGGTCATCGAATCCACCGGGCTCTTCACCGATGTCGAGAAGGCCAAGGGGCACCTCGTTGCGGGCGCCCGCAAGGTCGTGATCACCGCTCCCGCCAAGGGCGACTGTCTCACCGTGGTGATGGGTGTCAATGATGGCAAGTACGACCCCGCCCAGCATCACATCATCTCGAACGCTTCCTGCACCACCAACTGCCTCGCGCCCCTGGTCTATGTGCTGCTCAAGGAAGGCTTCGGCGTCGAAGAAGGGCTCATGACCACCGTGCATTCCTACACCGCCACGCAAAAGACCGTGGACGGACCCAGCAAGAAGGACTGGAAAGGCGGCCGCACAGCGGCGCTGAACCTGATCCCTTCGACCACCGGCGCGGCCAAGGCGGTCGGCGTGGTGCTGCCTGAAGTCAAGGGAAAACTCACCGGCATGGCGTTCCGCGTGCCCACGCCGACCGTCTCCGTGGTGGACCTCACCGTGCGCACGGTCAAGGAGACAAGCTACGCCGAAATCTCCGCCGCGATGAAGCGCGCCAGCGAGACCTACCTCAAAGGCATCCTCGAGTACACCGAGGACGAAGTGGTCAGCACCGACTTCATCCATTGCCAGTCCTCCTCGATCTTCGACCAGGGCTCCGGCATCGAACTGAACAAGCGGTTCTTCAAGCTCGTGAGCTGGTACGACAACGAGTGGGGTTACTCCTGCCGCGTCGGCGACCTGCTCAAGCTCATGATCAGCAAGGGGCTGTAGGCCGCCGGCGCGCCCCGGTTTCCCGGGCCTCGGGATGAAACGCAAGAACATTGTCTATTTCGATCTCGAGACGCAGAAGGCCGCCGATGAAGTGGGCGGCTGGGGGCGTATCCGGGATATGCGGATGAGCGTGGGCGTGACCTTCAGCAGCGCGCGCGACGGCTACGCGATCTACGCCGAGGCTCAGGCGAACGAACTGATCGAGGAACTCCGCCGCGCCGATCTCGTGGTCGGGTTCAACATCCTGCGCTTCGACTACGAGGTGCTGCTCGCCTACAACACCTTCTTTGATCCGCAGCAGGTGCCGACGCTGGACATGATGGTCGAGTTGCAGAAGACGCTGAACCATCGGCTTTCGCTCGACTCGATTGCGCAGGCCACGCTCGGGGTGGAGAAGACCAGCGATGGGCTCCAGGCCATCCGTTGGTTCCGCGAGGGCAAGTTGCTCGAGATCGCGGAGTATTGTTGCTACGACGTGAAGATCACCCGGTTGGTGCACCAGTACGGCGCTGAACACCGTCAGTTGTTCTTCAACAACCGCTTCGGGAAGCGGGTCGCGGTGCCCGTGCCCTGGCCCGTGCCCTGATGGCAGGAGGGCGGCGTTGCCCGCGGCCCGATGAATGGCAGCACGGCGCCGGTGGCGAGAGCGGCGTTCGTAATTCACGAGGCGGCCGTGCGCGGTTCCCTCTCCCGGGGGAGAGGGCCAGCCTCCTCAACTCGTCACTCGTCCCTGATCACGCCTTGGCGCCCGGCGGTGTGGTGCTGCGGCGGAGCCGGTTCGAAAGCGTGAGTGCGATGTTGCGCATCACTACCATGCCGAGGTGGGGCTCGCGCTGGACTAACTCGTTGAAGGCCGTGCGCTGCACCACCAGCAGGATGCTCGGCTGCGAGGCCAGCGCCAGGGCCCCACGCGGCGCGCCGTCCAGAAACGCCTGTTCGCCGAAAATCTGGCCCGTCCCGAGACTGGCGAGGGGCTTGCCGCCCTCCTCGAGCACGATGTCCACCTGTCCACGCATCACGATGTAAGCCTCGCTGCCCGAGTCGCCCTTGCTGAAGATGCGATCGTTCGGCCGGAAGAGCTTCTGGGTAAAGAGCCGCGCGATCTTCCGCAACTCGCCGTCCCCAAGGCCCTCGAAGACGGGCAGTCCACGAAGCAAGTTGATGATCGCCACGCCGACCTTCTGGTCCTGGAAATTGCGATCCACGATGTCCGCGATGGTCTTGGCGTGGGTGGTCAGCTTGGCGCTCTCCAGCCCGTAGGCCATGTTGAGCTTCACCAGCTTCACCACATCCACGCAGGCGGCGCCTTTCGAGTAAAAACCGGGCAGGTAAGCCACCGGCACAAAGCCGAGCTGTTCAGTGCACTTGAGCAGCCGGGGCGCGGTCATGAGGAGGTCGGCCTCGATGTACACCGCGTTGTGCTTCTCCTGCGCCAGCTTGACCACGCGCTGGAAGGCCGCGCCCATCGACAAGTCGTCCGTGGCGAATCCGTCCACCAGCCGCACGCAGCGGTCGCGGTCGTCCACGGCGAAGGCCAGACCAGCCACCACGGCGTCCTCGACCTTCGCCAGCAGGGCCTTGACCGAGGACGTGGCCGAGACGCGCATCGCGCCCCAGCCCAGGTTAAAGCCGCCCGAAATCTCGACTGGCGGATTGAACGACTCGGCCTTGAGCCGGGTCTCCTTGTACTCCTCGAGGGTCGCGTCCAGGTACTGCAACTCGCGCTGGAGCGGATAGCCGGTAACGCCATCGCGCACCGAGAGCGGGGCGGTCACTTTGAGGTTGGCCAGGACGGTGGTGGCCAGCTCGCTCACCTGGGACAACGACTCGGAGATGGGCAGCCGGGACATGGCGGAGGCGGGGACCTGCCGCAGGTAGAACAGCACTCCCTCGCGCGTGCGCAGCATGTGTTTGAAAGGCTGAAAGCCCACGCACACAAACCCGGACTGCTCGAAGAGCGCCTGGCGCGCGTTGTCAGAGGCAAACACGCGGGCCACCACCACTTGTTTGCGGCTCTCGCTGAGTTGCGTGATCTTGTTGAGCAGGCCCTGCGCCGAGCCATCCTTCAACGACTCGGGCCGAAAAATCTCGCGGCCAAGGTTCGTGATCGGATTGCGGTTCGCCAGCGAAGGTTCGAGGAGCGAGACCGCCGCCACCAGGCGACCTTGCGCTTCGGCCGCCCAAGTCTCATCCCCGCCCGGGGTCGAAAGCCGCTCCGCCACCCAGCCCAGGTCATAGACCTGGCGCTCCGGGTAGTCGTCTCCCATGCACACGTTGAACAACTCCGCCCACGGCACAGCGTCCTGGGCGGTGCATTGGCGAATTACTGCACCCATCAAAGCATCTCGTTCGCTATCGCAATCACCAGTCCCCGGCGCGCCCGCCACCCCGTCGTGGCCGGCTCGCCTGCCCCAGGTCCATACCGCCGCGAACCTCCCGGTTGCCTTGCGCCGATGGTGCCCGCGACAGGACTTGAACCTGTACGATGTTACTCACTAGAACCTGAATCTAGCGCGTCTGCCAATTCCGCCACGCGGGCCCAACCGGATCGAGCGACCGGCCTGCCGGCCAGAGACCGGGCGGGGGCTGCCTGAAAGTTCGGCTTCGAGTAGTGAAGCCCGTCTTGTCCGACGCGGCAAGCGAAATATCGGGCGGTGGGCACGCAGGGCACGCAGGCACGCAGGAGCCCCAAGTCCCTCCGGCAAAACACTCGCCGTCGTCACACCTCGGAGTTCGAGCAGTGCGAATAGACCGCGAGTAGCCTGCGATTAGCCTTCGACAAGCCCGCCGGCAGCGATAGGTCCACAAGGCTCGGGCCAAGCTTCTCGGATGATGCCCTGCCTTGCTCCAAACCGGGGCCGGCCAGGCTCATCCGTCCGTCCCAAAAAGAGCCGGTCCGGCGCGAGCGCGAGCTGGTCGCCGCCTCGCGGGCACGAGGGCGTGTTGGACAGAAACCGAGCGTTCCCAGGTGGCTCGGCGCACCTGGGAGCTCGGAGCCATCGCCGTGATCCGCTTGGGTGTGGGAATCGTCTGATCGACGCTTCGACGGTCATAGCTCTCCGGGCTGCATCATTCATACAGTATTGTGTATAAATGAGTTATGAATCGTGATACGGCCACGTTCCTCGGCAGCCTGGAATCGTGGATTCCTCCGAAGCCTTGGCCCGTCTCGCAGTTGCCGACCTGCGCGCATGCGACTCCTGATGGTCGTGGGGACGTGCCGACACCTCTGGTTTGCACCAGCGAATCCGGCACGAGTGTCCCCCTCGCGAAGGAGCCCTACGGGGTCGTCCTGGACCGGGTCGTGAGCCGATCCGGTTCGTCGTTATTCTTCGGTCAAAGCGCCCGCTCGCGGAGGCCCGAGGCAGCGCGCAGCTTTGGCCGCGAGCGAGTTGGCAAGCTTCCCGCTAATGGACTTTCAGCAAGACACACGACCATGTTGCTAACGACAAATTAGATGCCATGACAACGATGCTAACTCAGACCGCCGACCGGGCACACAGCCGGATTCCGCTCGAAGTCCAGGAGCAGCCCGTGACCCGAGAGACACTCGTCGCGGTGGTGCTCGAGGCGGTGAAGCAGGTGGACTGGACCCAGCCCACTCCCGAGGGGCGCGTTGGCCGCATCAAGACCGCGCGCGCCGAGTCCATTCTGACGATCCTGACCTATTGCTACGCGGCGGGCATCTACGGGACGCAAGAGATCGAGCGCGAGATCAGCCGCCGCCAGGTCGGCCAGAACCTCATGAACAGCTACCAACTCGACGGGGCCTCGTTCCGCATGTTCCGCCGCCACAACCGCGACTTGATCAAACAGTGCCTGGTGGAAGTCTTCAGCCGGTTGCGCGAGACGGCGTTGGACCCGACCGGGGAAGGCGCGACCGGGTGGACCTCGACCCGGTCGCTGGAACGCGGTCTTCCGTGCGCGGCGAGATTGTCCCCCGGCTTCGAGACGGCAGCCGAGCATCGGCTGCAGCGGGCGATCCAATGGGACACGATGGCGATGGACAACTGAGCCTGCCTAACCGCCGCCGCAACCCGGCAAACCCCACGCCAGCCAAAGCCATGAGCTTTTGTTTTCACCTGCCGCAGCCCTCTCCCAGTGGAGATCGCGACACGGGATGTTCCTGCCCTGAAGCGGAGCGGACCGACCCACCGGACACGCACCGTTCCGCGCGCCAATCGTCCCGGGAGGGGGCTGAGGCCGGTGAAGGCGGGTCGGGCGCGCGGCCTGGCCCGTCGCTGAGCCTGCCCACGTGGGTGCGCTGGTGGGGCAGCGCGTGAGGGAGTGCGGTCTGGCCGCCCGCGCTTTCGCGTTCTGATCTTAAGCGAACAGCTCGTGGATCGGCTGGCCCAGACCGTCGCGGGTCACGTAGAACGGGCGCCGCTCGATTTCGTAGCTCAGTTTGGCGGGGATGCCGAGGGCGTGATAGATCGACGCGTGCAGGTCCTCGATGACCACGCGCTTCTCGAGCGTCTTGACGGGGCGCTCGTCCGCGGTGCGGCCATGCAGATAGCCCTTCTTGACACCGCCGCCAAAGAGCAGCACGCACCCCGCATCGGTGAAATGCCGGTGCATCCCGTAATGTTTGAGTTCCTGGATTTTGTCGGGCACCTCGACCTGGTCTTTGACCGTCTTGTCGGGCTTGCCCTCGGTGATCAGATCGCGGCTAAACTCGCTGGCCAGGACGATGAGCGTGCGGTCGAGCAGACCGCGCTCCTCGAGGTCGAGCACGAGTTGCGCCACCGGTCCGTCGATCTGTTTCTTCATATCGACGAGGCGCGTGTGGCCGTTCTCATGCGTATCCCAGTTCAAAAACGGTATGTACTCGGTGGTGACCTCGATGTAGCGGGCCCCCACCTCCGCCAACCGGCGGGCGAGCAAACAGCCCAGGCCGAACCGGCCCAGCGTTTGCCGTTCGTACGAACCGTCGCGGGTCTGGGCCGCCTTGAACGTGACGCCCGGATCGACACCCTCGGGCAGGTATTTCTTCACCGACTCGAGTGGCTCGAGCGCAAGGTCAAAGGCCTTCGCGGCGGGCGAGCTCAGCAACCGATGCGCGTTGTCGAGCGAGCGCAAGAGGGACTGCCTCTGATAGTCGCTGCCGTGCTGGCCGATCGGGCTCTGCTCGAGGAGCTGCCGGTAAAACTTGTTGCGATCCTGGAAGCGATCCGGACCCATGCCGGCGGGTGGCCGCACCGTGTCGGCGGCCTGATCGGGATAGGGAATGTTGAACGGCCCGAATTCGCTCCCGAGAAAACCGGCGGTCGTGAAGGCCTTGAGTTCCTCGCCTTCGCCCACATCGAAGCGCTGGCCGATGTTGATGAACGGAGGCACGACGGGGTTGAGTGGCCCGAGCGTTCTGGCCACCACCGCGCCCAAGTGTGGCGCGGCCACCGTTTGCGGCGGCGGGTAGCCCGTGTGCCACTGGTATTGGTGGCGTGAGTGCAGGATGAAACCCAGGTCGCCGGCGGTGTAGGTGCGGATGAGCGTGCCCCGATCCATCACGCGGGCCAGCCTCTCGAGGCCCTGGGAAAACTTGATGTTATCGACGACCGTGTCGATCGCTGGGAACGTGCTCAGGACCGCCTTGGACTCGATCCCTTTGTCGAACGGCGTGTAGTGCTTGGGATCGAACGTCTCGGTGTGCGCCATGCCGCCCCCCATCCAAAGCACAATGAGCGTGTCGGCGGTGGCCTTGGGCTTGGCCTCGGCGTCCGCGCCGGCCAGCAGTTGGCGCGGGTAACCGGCGGCCAGGGCGCCAAGGGTCGCCGCGCTGGCGCGACCCAGGAAGTCGCGCCGCGTGAGTGAATGCTTCGACAGGCTCATAAGACGAGGATCGGTCAGTAGATCAATTGAAACTCCGGGAGCATGGACATGGCCCAAAGCAGGTCTTCGACTCCGCCGGCCGCGACGGGCTCGTGCACGGTTTCCTGGGCCAGGGCAAGCTCGGTGGCACTGGGGCGGCGGCCGAGCGCGTGGAGATAAAGGCGATTGACCAGGTCGGCCGCGGCGCCCGGCTGGTCGGCCCGCAGGCGTTCCGCCCCGCGCTTGAGCAGGTCCGCCAGGGTGGCTCCGTTGGTGAGCTCGAGGGCCTGGAGTGTCGTCGCCACCGTCGCCCGCGCGGTCAACACCTGCTCGCGGTTGGGCCGGCCGAGCGCGGCCATGAGCGGATCGTTATTGGCCAGGCTGGCGCGGATGGTCCCGAATTGGGCGGCGCTGGCCCAGGCGGCCGCCACCTGCGCCGCCAGGTTCCACGGGGCGAGCCCGCTTGCGCCCAGCTCGGCGGCGGGCTGCCAGCCCTCGGCCCGGAAGCCCGCTTCCTGCCAGCCGTCCGCCTTGTTCGTGGACCACAGCCAGGTCGCATCCGAGCCCAGGTCCCAAACCGCGGGCGCCGCCCCCGCCCCGGCGGCGCCCCGCAGCCGGGCCAGGACCAGGAGCCCGGCCGGGTTGGGCGACGCGTCCTCCTTCGAGGCGGCGTCGTTCTCCGCCGCCACGGCGATCACATTTTCGCCCTTGACAAGATGCGCACGAATGTCAAGCACTTTCGGGTGTTCCCACTTGTCACTCGAGCCGGCCTCGTGGCCGTTGACATGCAGCGTGAACCGGTTGTCCGCCGTGACCACCGCCAGGGCCTGGCCGGGCGCTTCGGGCAGCGTGAAGGCCTTGCGGAACCAGACCTTCTGCGGCGGGGCGGCCTTGGCCGCGTCGGGACTGCTCCAGACCCACCTGGCGGGCGGCGCGGGCGGGCGGGCCGATGCGCTGCCCGCGGAGAGGTCCATCTCGGTGTTCGCGGGGAGCTTCTGCCAGAGGCCGGTGAGCGAGGACAGCGCGTCGAGGTACTCCTCGGCGGTGAGCCGCCGCACTGTGGGCCCGCGGAACACAAACCGGTCCTGACCCTGTTCGTCCATGCCCACGGCCGGCAACTGGTAGGCGCGGGAGGTGAGAATGAGTTCGAGCGTGTGTTTCAGGTCGTACCGATGAGCCGCCAGGTCGCGCGCCAGCCAGTCCAGCAGGTCGGCGTTCCACGGCGGGTTGTCCATCTCGTCCACCGGCTCGACGATCCCCCGGCCCAGCAGCCTGGCCCAAAGCCGGTTGACGATGGTGCGGGTGAGCCGGCCGTTTTCGGGGCGGGTGATCGCCTGTGCCAGGCTCTGCAGGCGTTCGGCGCGATTGGTGCTGTCGAGGACCTGGCCGAGTTGCGGATAGAGGAACTTCCGCTGGGACATCTGGCCGGTGGGTTTGTCGCAGCGCACCAATTCGAGCGGCGCATCCGCATAGACGCTCGCCAGGCCATACGCGTCGGCCAGCTTCCAATCGCTGATGAAGCTGTCATGGCAGGAAGCGCACTTGAGGTTGATGCCCATAAACACCTGCGAGATGTTCTGCGCGGCCTGGATTTGGGGCGTTTGACTGGCGTTGACCACCCCGCGCCACACGATCCCTTTGGCAAAGCCCTCCGAGTGTTCGTCCGGATTGACGAGCCGGGCCACGAACCGGTCGAACGGCATGTTCGTGGCCAGGGCGCTGAAGAGCCAGGGGGAAATCTGTTTGCGCCCGCCGTCGATGTAACCGGTGCCGCGGTAGTCATTGCGGAGGGCGTCATTCCAGAAGGTGAGCCAATGCTCGGCGTACCGCTGGTTCTGGTCGAGCAACTGCCGCGCCAACCGCGCGCGCTTGTCACGGTGGCGGTCGGCGAGGAAGGCCTCGAGTTGCTCGGGCGTCGGCAGGAGCCCGGTCACATCCAGCCAGGCCCGCCGCGCAAAAACACGGTCCTCGACCAGCGCCGGCGGATGAATGCCCTGCTTCGCATAATAAGGGCGCAGCAGCCGGTCGATCGGATTGCTCGAGCCGCCCTGGGCCGCGGGCAAGGTCACTTTGCGCGGCGCCAGCGCGGCGTGCGCGCCGCGGCTCAACTTCAGCCCTTCCTTCCACGGCAACCCCTGATCGATCCAGGCCCGCAGCAGCCCGACCTGCACGGGTGTCAGCCGGGGGCCTTTCGCCGGCATGATCTTGTCCGCATCCAACCCGGCGACGAGCTTGATCACCAGGCTCTCGCCGCTGTGGCCGGCGCTGGCGGCGGGACCCGAATCGCCGCCTTTCAGAAAGAGCTCCCTCGAGTCAATCTGGAACGCCCCTTTCTTCTGGCCGTGCGCGTGGCACTTGATGCAACTGTTCTCGAGGATCGGCTTGATGTCCTCGGTGAACGCCACCTTGCGGCGGGCTGCCGGCGGGATGGCCTTGGGCGATTCGGTCGCCGCGGCCAGACTGGGCGCGCCCGTGTCCACCGGACCGATCGACGCCAGCACAAAAGCGACTAACCAGAGAGGCTTCATTACAACGCCAAATGAACCATATTCCCGCCGGAAATGCCAAGCGAAAGTTCCCCGTTCACTCGCCCCCGCCCGGGGGGCTGAACCGCGAATCCCGCGGCGGCGTCACAAATGAACGCGAATCCGGGGGTGGCGGGAGGGAGTGGCCACAACAGAACGCACAGAAGACGAAATCTCGGTTCGCACCGCTTTTCAACTCTGCCTCGCCCTACCCTCAGGCCCGCAGGCCCGCGAATCGGGTTGCGCGGGCGGACAAGGCCCCCTAATCTGACGGGGCATCGCGCTGCAGAGATCGAACCTACACCAGACTATGCGAACCTCAACTTTCACCGCTGGACTTATCGCCCTGACACTCCTGGCCGCTCAAGCCGCCCCCGCACCCAAGCCCGCCGCCAAGTCCCAATCCAAGCCGGCGCCCGCAGCCAAACCCAGGACGGACGCCCGCCGGTTGTCGCGCGCGGAACTCGAGGACAAGATCCGCGGCGGGTGGGCCGGGCAGATGATCGGGGTGTCCTACGGCGCCCCTACCGAGTTCAAATGGGAAGGCAAGATGATCGAAGGCGAAATCAAGTGGGCGCCGGACATGGTCGAGAATGCCATTCACCAGGATGATCTGTACGTGGAGATGACCTTCGCGGCGGTGATGGATCAGGCAGGACTCAAGGCCACCAGCGAGCAATACGGGGAGGCCTTCAAGAACTCGAAGTACAGCCTTTGGCACGCGAACGCTGCGGCGCGACGCGTGCTCAATCTCGGGGTCAAGGCGCCCTTCTCCGGCGACCCGAAGTACAACCTGCACGCCAACGACATCGACTTCCAGATCGAGGCAGATTTCATCGGCCTCATGGCACCCGGCCTGCCACGAGTCTCGAACGAATTCTGCGACCGCGTGGGGCGCGTGATGAACTACGGCGACGGTGTGTACGGGGGGATGTTCGTTTGCGGGATGTATTGCGCGGGATATTTCGAGAGCGACCCGCGCAAGGTGGTCGAGGCGGGCCTGGCGTGCATCCCCGCCGCGAGCTCCTATGCGCTGCTCATCCAGGACCTCTTGAAGTGGTCGGCCGAATACCCGGAGGATTGGCAGAGAGTCTGGCAACTGGTCGAAGACAAGTGGGACAAGGACGATCCATGCTCGGACGGCGCGCTGGCACCCTTCAACATCGACGCGAAACTCAACGGGGCCTACATCGCCTTCGGCCTGCTCTACGGCAAGGGCGACTTCGCCAGAACGCTCGAGGTCTCGACGCGTTGCGGCCAGGACTCGGACTGCAACCCCTCGAGCGCGGGCGGGGTGCTGGGAGTGATGCTGGGCTACCAACGCATCCCGGACCAGTTCAAGTCCGGCCTGGCTAAGCTGGCTGACGTGAAGTTCGAGTTCACCGATTACTCGTTCAACACGATCTGCGAATCAACGCTGCGACGGGCGCTGACGCTCATCAAACAGAACGGCGGCAAGGTCACCGACCTCGAGGTTGTCATCCCTTACCAGGCGCCGAAGCCGCCCAAACTCGAGCAATGGGACCCCGGGATTCCGGACAAACGCGTGGGGACCAAGGACCCGGCGTGGCGCTGGAACGGCAGTTGGGCCGAGAACAAGGGCGCCATGGACAGCGACACGCGTGACAACGAAGTCAGCATCCGTTTCACCGGAACGGCCATCGCCATCATTGGCCGGTTGAGCCAGCAAGGCGGCCGCGCGGAGGTGTACCTCGATGGGCAGAAGGCGGGCATCGCCGATGCCTATATCGTCGAGCGCACGCACGACAACGTCCTGTGGCACACGTACGGCCTCGAACCGGGCAACCACCTAGTCAAACTTGTGACGCTCGCCGAGGCCGACCCGCGCTCCCGCGGGCACAAAGTCTCGATCGAACAAGCGGTGGTTTATCGCGCTCGCTGAACGAGGGGGTCGAAACCCGGAGATTTCAACGCGGTTTCAATATCATGCGCAAGCAACCCTTGACCGACCCGGTCCTCCGCCTCCTGATTCCGGTACTCGGTCTGGCCCAAGCCGTCCTGGCCGCCGGCTCGAACATTCCCCTGCCCGAGCACCCACGGCCCGATTTCCAGCGCCGCGACTGGCTGAACCTGAATGGCCCTTGGGAATTCCGCTTGGACAAGGGGGATGCCGGCGAGAAGGCCGGCTGGGCGGCCTCGAGGGAGCCGTTTCCCGAAACGATCACGGTCCCGTTCCCGTGGGGTTCCAAGCTCTCGGGCGTCGAGAACAAGGCGGACATCGGCTGGTACCGGCGGTCCGTCCGGGTGCCCGAGGCCTGGCGTGGCCGGCGCGTGTTCCTGGTGGTGGGCGCCAGCGATTGGCACACCACCGCCTGGCTGGATGGCATGCCGCTGGGCAAGCACCGTGGCGGTTATACTCCGTTCGAGTTCGAACTCACACCGCACGTGAACTGGGGCGCCGAGCAGCGGCTCGTGGCGCGCGTCGATGACACCCCGCACCCGTTCAAGCTCGAAGGCAAACAAGGGTACGGCCCCGCCCGCGGCTTCTGGCAGACGGTGTACCTTGAGGCGCGCGCGCCGTTGTTTGTCAAAACGGTCCACTTCGTGCCGGACATCGACCACCAACAGGTCGCCGTCAACGCGACGCTTTCCGAGGCGCCGGCGCAAGACGCGGACCTGCGCTTGCAGTTCAAGAGCGGCGGGCGGGCCGTGACGGAGCTGAGCCAGCGGGCGCCCAAAGGAACACGGACGTTGTCCTTCACCGTGCCGATGGCCGGGGCGCGGCTCTGGTCGCTGGAGGACCCGTTTCTCTACGAGTTGGACGTGGCGCTGCGCGACGCGGAGGGCCGCGAGGACGTGGTGGCCACATACTTCGGGATGAGAAAGGTGAGCATCATGTCCTTGCCCGGGACGGCCTTCCCTTACATCGCGCTGAACAACCGGCCGGTCTATTTGCAGATGACGCTGGATCAATCCTATCATCCCGACGGTTTCTACACCTTCCCGAGCGACGAGTTCATGCGCGAGGAAATCCTGCGCTCACGCCGGATCGGTCTCAACGCCAACCGGCTGCATGTCAAGGTGGATGTCCCGCGCAAGCTCTACTGGGCGGATCGGCTCGGTTTGTTGTTGATGGCGGACGTGCCCAATAGCTGGGGCGAACCCACAGCCGAGATGCGCCAGGAGATCGAATACGCCCTGCGGGGCATGCTCGAGCGTGATTTCAATCATCCCGCCATTTTCTGCTGGGTCCCGTTCAACGAGACCTGGGGTTTGTTCACGAAGAAGGTTTATCTCCCGGACACCCAGCAGTGGGTCGCCTCGGTCTATCGCCTGGCCAAGTCGCTCGACCCGACACGGCTGGTCGAGGACAACTCGCCCTGCAACCACGACCATGTCGAAACCGACATCAATAGCTGGCACGCCTACCTCCCCGGTTACGCCTGGCGGGACGAACTGGATCAGATCAGCCGCGACACCCACCGCGGGTCGAAGTGGAATTTCATCGGCGGCAACACCCAGGGCGAGCAACCGCTGCTCAACAGCGAGTGCGGCAACGTCTGGGGTTATGACGGCAGCACAGGCGATGTCGATTGGAGCTGGGATTACCACATCATGATGAACGAATTCCGGCGGCACCCACGCGTCTGCGGCTGGCTTTACACCGAACACCACGACGTCATCAACGAATGGAATGGCTACTATCGTTTCGATCGTTCCGAGAAGTTCACCGGGCTCGAGGAGCTGATGCCGGGCATGAGCCTCCGCGACTTGCACGCACCGTTCTATCTCTCGACGGGCAGCGACCTCTGCCGCGAGGTGAAGCCCGGCGAGAAAGTCCAGGTGCCGCTCTGGGGCTCGTTCCTGGGTGACCTGGGCGGCGGGGGCCAACTGCGCATCCGGGCCGAGCTTTCCGGCTGGGATCGCCTGGGCCAGCACCACGTCTATTCGCGGTTCACCAGGCCCGTCCCGTTCCAACCCTGGGCCTCGTCCGAACTCCCACCGCTCGAGGTGACCATGCCGGCCAAGCCCGCCCTCGCCCTGCTCGGGCTTACGCTCGAAAACGAAGCCGGCGCGGTCCTGCACCGGAATTTCACGACGTTCCTGGTGGCCGACGGCCCGGCGCCGCGTGATGAGACGACGGAAACGGATGGCGTCAAGCAGCGCATCGTCCGGTTCGCCCCGGGTTCGTTCAAGGAAGCGCACTGGCCGGTCAAACAATGGCAGGTGTTGGACGGCCTCAAAGTTGGTGCGGCGGGGCATGGTCATTTCGAATACCGCATTCCGTGGCCCGAGGGGCTGGCGGCGGAGCGCGTGGCCGGGATTGAGTTCCTCTGCGAGGCGTCCGCGAAACAGTTGTTCGGCAAAGACCGCGCCGGCGCCGGCAGGCAGGAAGGCGACTTCATGCTGGGCAAGGGCACCCATGATCCCAGCCTCAACCCCAATGCCTATCCGATGACCGACACGCTGCGTTACCCGAGCGCCGTCCGCGTGCGCGCGAATGGCGCGGCCATCGCGCAGGCGGAATTGCCGGACGATCCCGCCGACCATCGCGGCATCCTTTCCTGGCACGCGCAGCCGAGGGATCGCAAATTGCGCGAGGCCGGTTCCTACGGTTACCTTGTGCGGGCGACATTCTCATCTGCCGCGATGCAAGCGGCCGCGGCGGCGCGGGAGATCGTTCTGCGCCTCGAGGTGGACGAGGCGTTGCCTGGCGGCCTGGCGATTTATGGGGAACGCTTCGGCCGCTACCCGCTCGACCCCACCCTCGTGTTCACGCTGCGATAAGCCCGCCGGCCCACCGTGGCAGCCGGCAAGGTCAGTCGGCTGCCATCAACCGCCCAAACGCACTTTCGAACTCATGCGTGCGAGCTTTTGAGCGCGCGGCTGGCCTGAAACCCACGGAAGATGCAGAACAAGGCGAACACATGCACCCCGAACGGCAGGTACTCTTTGAAGGGCAGGAAGATCAACCCATCCAAACCGTAAAGGAGCATGCCCAGGACAAAGGCCCAGTTGCGCCGGCGTGAGGCGAAATACCCGAAGAGCACGAACATCCCCATCACGATCACATCCAGAGCCAGCGCGATGATCTTCCCCGCGCCGCCGGCCGAGTTGGCGATGGCATCGAACACCTGGGTGATCCCCAGCCCGAAGATAAAACCCCACTGCGCACCGGTCAGGCTCACCAGGGTGTTGATCAGCGAGAGACCGGCGATCCAGTAGAACCAACCCGCGCCCGATTTGATCTGCTCGAGCAGGGCGGGATCCGCGTGCGCCGAGGCGGATGCGATGGCGCGCGCCGTGGGGACATGGGCGGCGACAGCCCGGACGGGCGCTGGGGCGGGCGTCTCCGGGGCGGGTGCGGGCGCGGCGGCGGCCAGACCCAACTCCGTGAAGGCGGAGGCCTCGCGCCAGGCCTCCTGGTCGGAGCGAAAGACCTGGGTCGCTTCCGTGATGCGCCCCTCGCCAATCCAGCCGCGCATCTGCTCGAGCGACACGGGTCCATAGACCTGTCCATCACCTCCAACAATACTATATGTAGGCTCCATAAGGCGCACCCTATGCGATCGGGTCGCGCCTTGACAAGGGGTAATTCTCCTCCTTCGCGCCGGGCTCAGCCGAACTTGCGCGCCAGGCGGGCCTGGTCGTAGGCGCGGCGCTGCCTCGAGTCCATGGCGGCGAAGTCGGGCGCGCCGCCGGGTTTGGTCGGCCAAGGGACCGAGGCCGGTGCGGACGATGACGACGCGGCCCCTGAGCCTGTGCTGCGCGAGCAACCGCAGGACGACTCGGGCGGCGGATTCGCCGGTGGAACATTGCCTCCCGCCCGGGGCGTCTGCCCCACCACCACCGTCGCGCGCGGGTTGCCCCCGCCATAGCTCATGGCCTGGTCGGTGAGCTGAAGGTCCTTCTCGAGCGGCAGGCGGGGCTGGATCTTGCAGGCCTGGAGCACGCCGTGATAGGCGCGCACGGCCTCCTCGGGCGACACGCGTCCGTCGGTGATCAGGCGCAACATCTCGATGAAGGCCAGTTGGTGCTCGGCATTGTTGATCTTGCGTCCGAACAGGGCCACGCGCGCACCGTATTTCTGCGCGTCGTGAATGAGACGGAACGCGTCGTAGGTGGTGCCCGCGCTCCCGCCCAGGACGCCGACCACGAGGTTGGGATCGTACTGCGCCAACTCCTCCATCAGGCGCGGGCCGTGATAGACGATCTTCAGGAAGAGGGGCCGGCCGGCCTGGGTAACCCCCGCCAGGCTGCGGACGATGTTGTCGTTGATGAACTCGCCCAGTTTATCGGGGGCAATGCCGCTGGCCACGTTGGGATCGAAGACCTCGAGGAAGTAGTGGAAGTTCTTGCGTTCGGCCTCGAGGCGAAACTCCTTGAAGGCCTGCAAAGAGGCCAGGTCCTGCTCGAGGTCGTTCACGAACGTGATCGAGTAGAGGCCGAGGTTGGCGCCGGGAAACTCGCCCGTTTCGCGGTCGCACTCGGCCTGGCCGCATTGGATGTGGTCGATGGTCGCGCTGCGGAAGGGCTGGGAAGGTACCTTGAGGTAGCTGCCGTGCCGCACGGCCCAGACATCGGTGGCATCGTTGGCGCGCACGGCCGGCGTTACGTGGCGGTTCCGGAACAGGCCCTCCTTGATCGTCAATTGTTCATTGACGCTGGCGGACATGAGCATGATATCGACGATCCCCTGCACCACGACCTCGCGGATGATGTCGATGAACTCGGGCAGGTTCCGGTGCCCGAACTCGTCGCGCGTCCAGACCTCGGGCGAAAACCGGGCCGCCTGCGCCCCGCGGGTCGAGAGGTAACCGCGCGGCCCCGGCGCCCGCACGCCGAAGGCCATGTCGGCGTCTTTCGCATCGGCGAGGATGAAGGCGCGTGAAGACGGGTTGGCCTTGATCTCGGCCAGCTTGGCGTCGAGTGTTTTCATCGCTTGACCTTGGCCAGTGTGTCGGCGAGAGCCACCTTCATTTGCTGAGCTTCTCCATGAGCAAATCCGTCACCGTCTGAACGAGTTTTTCGGCGTCGCCGTCCGGCGCGGCCGGCGCGGCCGCGGCCTGGGCTTGGCAGGTGACACCCGGGCGCCATTCGTTGTTGTCGCAAAGCTCGCATTCCTTGAGGCCAATGCGCGGATCGGGAATGCCCAGGGTCTGCTTGATGTTCAGGAGGTCTTTGAGTTGCTCGGGAGTGAACGTCTTCAATGGCGTGCCGAGCTGCGAGGCCACCCAGATCGTGCGGCAGTAGGCCTCGAGGATTTCCATCTTGAAATAGGCGTCCTCGACGCTGACATGGCTCCACGAGACCGCCCCGTGGTTGCCCATCAACACCGTGTTGTGCTCGTCCACTAGGTCGGCCACCAGTTTGCCCATCTCCGGCGTGCCCGGGGTGCGATAGGGCGCAACCGGAACCTTGCCAATGAAGACCTCGATTTCGGGAATCATGCACGTGGGCGGCTCGACCCCGGCCACGGCGTAAGCGGTGGCGTGCGGCGGATGGCAATGGACCGTCGCCACGGCGCGCGGTTGCCGCTTCATGATCTGCAGGTGCATGAGGATTTCGCTCGTGCGCTTCATGGTCCCGGCCAACTGACTCCCTTCCAGGTCCACGAGGCAGATGTCCGCCGGCTTCATGAAGCCCTTCGAAACAAGGGTCGGCGTGCAGAGCGCGATGTCCTGCCCCACGCGTACGGCGATGTTGCCGCCGTTGCCGTCCACGTAAGCCCGCTGCCAGAGGCGCCGCCCGATGTCGCAGATGTCCTGCTTGAGCTTCTCGACCTCGGGCGAAGCGAAGAAGGCTTCGAGGTCGCTCTTGGCGCTCGAGGCGGTCACGGGCCGGGCGGGCGCGGCCTTGGCGGCGGATGGCCCGGCCCCGGCGGCGCCCGCGCCCCCGGGTCGGCCGCGCTCGAACGCGTCGCGCAGCAGGTCGCGGGCGGACGGAGTGAGAATGGCATCGGCGGGCAGTTGGCCCAGGTCAGCGCCTTTGCGGATCAACTCTTCGACATCTTTGGCCGAAATCAACGCTTTCATTTCAACGGCGAATAAAACACGTCATCCACGATTGCCGCGGCGAGCGCATCGATGGGTGTGGGTTGCTCGAACGGCGAGGCCGCTTCGCGGCCCTCGACGAAGCCGATCGAATCACCCACCCCGCCGCCGAGTTGGTCGTAAACCACCAGCGACGGGTCGTTGCTGAGGCCCACCGGCGGATTGGCCCGGTGTTGAAAATGGGTGCGCGTGAACGGGCTCACAATCAGCCACCGCGCGCCCTCGAGCGCCGGCACTGTTTTGCTGAGGGTAACCCGGCCAATGACCGTTCCTAGCCTCATGGTTCAGCTTGCTTCCTGCTCATCCACCACGCCAATGATCATCATGCGCACCGGACTTTTCTCGTCGCCCACCGCCTGCCGCGCCGCGGCGCCGTCGGTCGAGACAATGACGCGCTGGTGCAACGCCGCGCCATGAGCATCGATGGCGACCACCGGCACGCCCTCGGCGTCACCCGAGCCGCCGATGGGCTGGCAGATGACCAACCGCCAGCCCTCGAGGCTCGGATGCTTGCGCGTTGCCGTCAGGTTGCCTTCGACACGAGCCAGCATCATAAACATTCGCGAGTTTCACTCACCGATCAATAGATCCGAAGGTTATCCACCATCACGCACCGGCGCACCCGCGTGAATGTGCGCGGGTTGGTCACACCTTCGCCGGTTGGGGTGGCGATCGAGTAGCTCAGGTAGCCTTCGCCGCCCAGCCCCAGGCCCGCCATGCACGGGCCGTTCTTGACGAACAATGTCGTGTCCAGCGCCCGCCCCATCGCTGTCATGTTCGATACGTCGTGCGAATGAATGATGGCCGTGTGCCGGTAATTGTGCTCGGCGGTTTTGGCCGCCAGGATGCCTTCCTGCACACTCGAGACCCGCACTACCGGCACGAACGGCATCATCTGCTCCTCGAGCACGAAGACGTGCGAAGCATCCGTCTCGGCGAATAACAGCTCCGTTTTCTCGGGGACACTCGCCCCGGCAATCCTCGCCAGGACCGCGGCGTCCTTGCCAACCAGTTGCTTGTTGACCACCGGTTCGGGACAGCCCGCGCCATGACCGGGAGCGAACGTGAAGGCCTCTTTGGTCAGGCGCTCGAGTTGGCCCGAGTTCAAGCGCACCGCTCCCGCCCGCTCGAGGGCCGCCATGAACTTGTCCGCGACCTGTTCCAAAACGAATATCTCTTTCTCGCCGATGCAGAGGAGATTGTTGTCATAAGCCCCGCCCTGGATGACCGAACGAGCGGCGCGCTCGAGGTCGGCGGTCGCATCCACCAGCACCGGGGGATTGCCCGGCCCCGCGCAGATGGCGCGCTTGCCGGTCTGCATCGCCGCTTTCACGACTCCCGGCCCGCCGGTGACGCAAAGGAGGCGCACGTGCTCGTTGCCGCACATCGCCTTGAACGACTCGATCGTAGGTTGCTCGATGATGGTGATCAGGTTCTCGATGCCGATCTCGCGATGGATCGCCTCGTTATACACCCGCACAGCCATCGCCGCGCAGCGGCAGGCCGCCGGATGCGCGTTGAAGACGACCGCGTTGCCCGCCGCCACGATGTTGACCACATTCCCGCTGAGGGTGGGGATCGAGTGAGTCGAAGGCGTCACCGCCCCGATCACGCCGAATGGGGTGTATTCCTCGAGCGTGATGCCGTGATCCCCGCTGCGGGCATCGGGCCGCAGCCAATCCACGCCCGGCACGAGCTTGATGATCTTGAGCTTCTCGATCTTGTGATCCAGCCGACCAATCTTGGTTTCCTCGAGCTCGATGCGTCCCCACTCGGTCGCGTTGCGGTCGGCAAGAGTCTTGATGATCTCCTCGACCTTTGCGCGCGCCGCCACGCCCTTCTCCCGAAGCTGGAGGAACGCCGCACCGGCCGCCTCACAAGCCTCGTTGGCGTCCGGGAACACTCCGAAACGGCGCGTGGCGCCGGCCCGCGCCGGGACGGGGGTTGAGGGGGCGCCGCTCACCGGGGCCGCCGCGGGCTTGGGCGCAGCCGCAGCGGGCGAGGGAGCGGCCGGCAGCTTGCCCAGCCGGCCCAGGACCTCCTGGACCACCTCGCGAATCACGGACTCATTAACGGCATTCATAGTCTATTTGCCCCTCGGGGACTGGCTGGGAAAGGGCGCCCCGCAAACGGCATCGGAGGTCTTCACATCGGGGTTCACTGGTGAACAAATGGCGTCGGCTACTGGCTCTTCGCATTGTAGA
>Ga0233425_10001371_pt1 | contig 55346 bp, 40 predicted proteins | sample Watercolumn_Towu_2_FD_181712 | JGI IMG/M metagenome (GOLD analysis project Ga0233425, IMG submission 181712) | Freshwater microbial communities from Lake Towuti, South Sulawesi, Indonesia - Watercolumn_Towuti2014_140_MG | ecosystem: Environmental > Aquatic > Freshwater > Lake | place... | reverse complement strand
CAACCGCCCGCCAGAATCCGCTTGACGACAGCCGCGGGCCAGTGTATCGTCAGCCGAGAGTTGTGTTTCATCCCGTGCGCTGCCAGGCGCCGGGCTTTGTACGGGTGGCGGCTTCATGGCTGCCCGATCTGAGCAACGCGAAAGCGCAGCATCCACCCCTCGAGGTCGGCGCGGCGAATCCGCACAACTTTCGTGGTGATTTTTGTGTGCGGCAGGCCGCGTGTTCGCCGCCAAAGCCGGATTGTCCGTGGACTAACCTTGAGGATTGCGCCAGTTTCTTCCTCGGTCAACAGGTCTTCCGAGTTGCCAACCCGCCATGCGTTTTCTGTCGTCATGCCGCGAACTGTCACCGCATCGCGGCATGGGAAAAAGGGGCACTTTCGAAATTAAATGCCCGACTTTCTCGGCCTGCCCTTCTCGCCCCGCTTCAGGTTCACCCCCATCTCGCGTGCGGCCCGCCGAACGGTTCGCCGGTCCGGCATCGGATGCCCCCAGGCTTTGAGGGTCCCTTGAATCTCCTTGACCGTGAAGAACCGCGTTTGCCGCCAGCCCTTAGCAGTGCTGCCCGTAAGGCACGTCAAGAGCAAAGCGCGCAACGGCTCCCCCTGTTGCCCGCGGGACTGCTTCCTCGCTTCGGCGAGCTGGTTCGCCAGACGTATCAAAGGCTGCGGGTCGCCCCGAACCAGGGCCACGCCCGCGCGGTCCAATAGCTGGTCGAGGAAGTCCCGCGCCCACGCCATAAGCTGCGTGTCGATGGTTGTCGGATCGCCGGTAAAGCGGACGCACGCCGCCCAGCCGAGGCGGGCGAATTCACTGCCGAACGGTGGCGGGTTCGGCATTGTCGGTAGGCCGATCTCGCACCAGTCCAACAGAAGCTTGGCGCTCTGCGCGGCCACATGGGCGGGAAGGTCAGCCGAAGCGGCCTCGCCGAAGTGCAGCGCGATAAACCGCTCGAAGTACGGGCGCTCTTTCACGGTCTTGAATGAGAAATCCTTGTGCCTCATGCGCGGCCTTCTCTTGCGTCGGGTTTGATCTCGAACCATTCCGCGGCCACTTCGGGCCGCACAAGCTCGCGGTAGTGGCGAAACACCATGCCGGGTGAATTGCCGGCCTCGAGCGCGACGCGCGCGGCGTCTTGAACCTGCGCGAGCCGGTAGGAAATGAACGAGTGCCGCAGTGCGTTTGGCTTCCAGGTCACGCCGGACGCTTGGGCCGTCTGCCGTTGCCTGCCATAGTACAGTGGGTGCGAGCCGTGCCAGAGGGCGCCGCGCGCTTTCCGGTGCGGTTCCAACCATGCACTCAGGTTCGTGGATATTGAGACAAGGCGACGGCTCCGGGTTTTGGCTTTCTCGGGGGCCACGGTAATAAACCCGCTGGCCAAGTCCACGTCGGCCCAGTCCAAGCGCTCGGCCTCGGCACTCCGCAACCCGGCGAACGCGCACACCGCGAGGCACGGCACGAAATCGGCCGGCGCGGCCTGTAGGAGCTTCGTGCATTCGCCGGGCGAGTAGATCGCGATGGCGCCACCGTTGCCAAGCTCGACCGCTTCCGTCGCGGCAATCGGGTTCTCACCCTTGCCGATGTAGCCTCGGGCTTGGGCAAACTCGAACAAGGTGAGCGAGGCGCGCCGGAAATTGAGCAGGGTGCGCGGTGCCACCTTGAGCTTGTCGAACCACGCTTGGACATCGGCCGCCCGCACGTCGGCCACGTTCACCTCGAAGGCTGCGGCGAACCTGCCGAGCCGTGATTTCAGGTCCTCGAGGTAACGCGCCGACTTGCCGCGGGACCTCTTAAGCTCCAGCAGTTCGTCAACCGCCTGCCGGACCGTCCGGGTGGGCATCGCGTCCGGGTTGCGCTCTTTCCAGAACTTGGCGGCCTCAGCCAACCGGCCGCCGTCGCCGACGATGCCGACCGCTTCGGCGTAACGGACCACGGCAAGCTCGAGGGGGTCGCCGATGGGACGCAGCAGTTCCACCGCCCGCCCGTAGGACGCCGCATCCGGGCCACGCATTTGGGCCGCGGTCGTTTCGCCGGACGCCAGGGACTGGGCAATGCGCCTCGCCTCGCGCCGGGCTTCGGCATGATCGCTGAATGAACGCAACCGCCGGTGGCCGTCGCTGTAGTCCGCCACCTCCCAGACCAAGTAGCCGCCCTTGAGGCGGTGGTAAATCCTCACCGCCACGTTTCCGACAATCACCCTCTCGGGTTTGCCTCGTTTGTGCCGTTTCATGCCGGAATAATGTAGGCAAACTGTCGGAAAATGTCAAATGAAGAGCGGAGTTGCTGTGTAAGTTGCTTTCTACGTTGTGGTTACCTTGGCGACCCTAACGGGATTCGAACCCGTGTTACCGCCGTGAAAGGGCGATGTCCTAGGCCTCTAGACGATAGGGTCGTCTAAAGGCCACACCCTACGCGCCGAGCTGTTCCTTGTCACGCCCAAAGCTGTGGCCATCTGGCATCGCATCGGCACCGCGTCGAGCCTCGCGTCACGTCGTCGTCACCTTCGGAACGGCGTCCCCGCCACGGCGAGCCGTCCGTCACCGCTTCATCTGGCGGTCCAACCAATCGAAAGCGGCTTCCTGCATCGGGCGATTGAACTCATGAGGCACGTCCCAAAGGCGGGTCTCGAGTTTCGCTTCCGCGCCCTGCGAACCCCAGACCTTCCGCAGCTTGTCATAGGCCTCGCGCACGGAGGCCACGGGGAACAGCGTGTCGCGCTCGCCGTTGTAAAAGAGCATCGGCTTCGGGCAGGCCAGGCTCGCCACGTCGGGGTAGTCGAGGTGGTTGAACAACCCGGGATGCGTCATGGTGAAGGCCGACTGGCCCCGGGTCTGGTTGTTGCCCGGGATCATGAGACCCTTGACCGTCGCCAGCCAGCAAATGGCTGCGCCGGCCGAGATGTGATCGGACATCGCCGCAACCTGCCACGTGCGAAACGATCCCATCGACAGCCCCATGGCCGCCACACGCCGCGCATCCACCTCGGGACGCGAGGCCAGGAACTCAGCGGCGCGCTGGTCCTCCCAGGCAATGAGACCGGCAAACGACATACCCAGGTGGAACAGGTTCCCAGCCAGCGCCTGTTGGCCCTCGTAGCCGGCGCCCCCGCGGTCAGACCAGTTGAGCGCGTCGGTGGCAAAGCAGACGTACCCCCGGCGTGCCAGTTCGTCCCCGATGAAGCGCCCGCCGTAATAGCGGTCCACCCATTCGCGCGCCGACCGCATCCGCTCCGGACGATCTTCCCACGGCTCGATGACCTTCTCTTTGCCGATGTCGAACCTGGCACCGTGATCGTGGAGCAAGAGCACCGCCGGGAATGGTCCGCGCCCCTTGGGAACAAGCATCAGCCCAAGGACCTTGCTGTCGCCCGTGAGGTTCACGACCACCTTGCGCGCGCTGTATCCTGCCCGGTCCTGCTCGGCGATGGTGACCGGGTTGAAAGGCGTCGGAGGCGGCGGTTGCAGCCAGCTTTGCCGGACTTGAGCCCGCGCGGCCTGGCGCCAGGCCGCGAAATCGTTGAAGCTCCCCGAGAGCCAGGACATCGGGAACACCAGCCGCCCGGCCAGTTCGTCCCGGAAAACCGGCAAGCCCTCCCGCACACCGACCGCCTGGTAGGCGCCGACCGGAACCGCGCTCGATGTCCCTCGAGGGTTTGCGCCCGGGAAATCCGCGGCGGCGAGCATCGTGGGCGCCGCGGCCAGCGCGCTGACCCCCGCGACCAAGCCGAGCGTCAGCAGGCTCACGCAGGGCGGCTTGGGTGCTGGCGCCTCACGCCAGATCTTCGTTGCCGAGTGGTTCGCGAGACACGATTTTGCCCGCGGCGAAGTATGCATAAGTTCGAGGGATGCGCGCGATCAGTTGGCCTTCGAGGGTGCCACCCGCCGCAGGACCCGGCCCAAGGGCTCGTGGGGGCCTGGGAGCGTGAGCAGGCGCGCGGCGGGACGATGTCGCAGATAGTAGCCAAGGACGTCCGCAAAATAGACCAACCCTTCCGGCGCGCTCGAGCCAAAGCTGGGGGCGCCCTCGAGATAATCCCGCTCGAAGTCCCGATCGCTCGGCCGCTGGTAGAGGGCATAAAGTCCAGAGCGATCCTTCACCTTGCCTGCCGCCAGTTCCCAGGCCGACAGCCCGGCGAAGACTTTGCCGGTCCGTTCCCAGGCGAGGATGCGCTGGCGCAAGACGCGCTCGATAGCGTCCAGATGCGCCCGGCGCGGTCCAAGCCATCGATCCGCCTGAACGAGTTGCCAGGCGTGTTCCATCCCCTGGCTGACGATCACCTGGCTCGAGCGCGGGTGTGGATAACGCCAGCCGCCCACCGGGTCCTGGCTTGAGGCCAGGAAGTCCGCCACGGCGCTGACCACCGCGCGGAGCTTGGGTTCGGCGGGGCTGTGCCGGGCCAGTTCGGGCAGCCCAGCCAGGGCGTACCCAATAATGTACGGCTTGGCGAAAGGGTGGCCGTAACCCCGGGCATCGTCATCGATGAACGGTGGATCGGGGACCAGTGGTTCGCCGCCCTGGCTGAACAGGTCGCCGGTCGAGAGTTTGCGGCGGAGCTCGAGGAACAGCCGCTGCGCCTCCTCGAGATGGCTCGCCTGGCGGGTGTAGGTGTAAAGCCGGACGAAATCCCGAACGTCCCCGATGTTGCGGCACTCGCCGCGATCGACATGCAACTGCTCCGCCGCGTAGCGCAGTTGGGCTGTCAAGGCCTCGAACATGCGCGGGTCGCCTGTTTCTTCATAGGCCAGGAAGAACGAGTCATAGCCCTTGGTGCAAAAGTTCACCGCGTCGTTCGAGCGCCACATGTAGGTTTGGTCGTTCTCCGGCGGGATGCGGTTCTGTGCGCGGATGTTGTTGTAGCGCGTGCCGCCGGTCTGGCCTGGTCCCCACCAGATGGATTGGTCATGGAAATTGTCGCACCAAAGCACGGCGGCTTCGACGAGCCGATCATCGCCACCGCGCCAGGCCTCCTCGAAGACCGGCGGACAATGGTTCAGCCGATTCATGCCGAAGACCCCGCCCTTCCGGCTGCCGTCGGCGAAGCTCGTAAGGTTCCCCCAGTCGTCCCCGTGGGCTACGCTCCGCACGATCGCATCGCGATGATAGGCCAGCGCGGCGGCAAGCCGTGGCCAGGCTGACAGTTCAAGGGGCGGGCCCGTCTGATAGAGCTCGTCCCAAAGCCGCCAATCCACCCGAACATGGTGCGGTGAACGCAGGGCGGCGGTTACCGGCGCCACGCCGACGGGGGCGATGGCGAACTCGGCGCGCTGCCAGGCCGCCGATTGCATGGGCACTTTCTCACTCCCCAGGCAACGCAGGTACCGATAGCTCAGCCCTTGGTCAGCGCTCCAGGCGGCCTCAACCACTCCCCGCCTCTTCATTCCAGCGGCCGGGTGGTAGAGGCGCAGCCCGTTCTCCTCCAACCAGAGCACACTCGTCATGCCGTTGGTCAACGCGCGGCGCACGGTGGCCGCCCCGGGTCGTGCGTCCGATTCGCCGCATTCCCACCTGCCCGGATCAACCACACCGCTAATCTGCCACCCGAAGTCCGGCGCCCAACCGTCCCCTTTCAGGTTCCGCTGGAGATGGGCCACCACCGCTGCACCGCCCAGGACGTCCGTGCGCACCTCGATAACGCGGGGCCATTCGGGGTCAGGCAGGTGGAACCGTTGCCAGACGAAACACGCGTTCGACTCGACCAACTCGACCCGCGGCGCCTCCGCGGAGGAACGACCCGGCGCCACCAACCGAGCCGTCATCATCCGACCGCCAGGATATGTCAGCGTGAGGCTCTCCGCATCGAGACCGACCTGGACGGGAAACTGCGCCGGAACGGCAGGCGCAGCGCCGACAGCGCGAAACGCAAACCGGACTGGCGCAGTTCCGGGGAATCGATGCACGAACGTGACCATCGCCCGGCGGGCGGACCTCCTTCCCTGCCGCTCGCCCGGATGCCAGGTAAGCACCCTGACCGCAGGATGAAATCGGACGTGCCCCTCGGTCGCCAGCAGCGCCTGGTCCTCGGCCAGAAAGCCCCTGGGCAACGGCAGGGCGTAACGGACCAGTTGCTGGCCCGGCGCGGCGGGGGTGATATTGACCTCGAGCTGCCGATCCGCGGCCAACGCCGCCGAGGCCAGCAGCAAACAGGCGAGGCTGCGAGCGAGGGCGGTGAATGAAAGTGACATTAAGCTGTGACAATTGTCACAAGATGTTGTCACATGCGAAAGCTTCAGCCCGGCGATCTCGGAGCGCCAGCAACCCTGCCATCTCAGCTCGCGCATTACCACCTCAACTCCCAGGCGCGGGCCCTGCGCGGAGGGAACGTCAATGCGGGCTCAGACGTGGCTGGCCAACGCTCGGCTTGGCCCACGCTCCCTCCCGCCTCGATAAGCTGTGCTTGGGCGGACGCGGCGCCGATGCCATGCCGAGCGCCTTGGAATTTGAGTGTGGCGGCAATCGCCTGGTCGGTGACGTTCACGAAAATGAGCGCCAACCGCCGCTCACGCGGGAGCCGCCAGGCGCCAGTCAGCACGCCATCGGTCGAAACCCACCATTCCCCCGACCATTGCCAATCCGCCTTCACGGTGGGCAGGGCGCCGAGGAGCTTTGGCGGGCGCGCCATCTCGCCGGCGCAGAAGTAGCGATTCAGCCGGGCGCGGAGTTGGGCCGCCTGGCGGAAGAAGCTGGCGTTCTCTGGTTCATCGACCAGCGTGGGGTCGATCCATCCGAGTTGTTCGCCGAAGACCAATTGCTGGCCAGCCTTCATGCGCAACGCCAGGTCCTTGGTCGTGCCGCCACGATAAGCGCGGCCGAACATCTGGATCGCGCCCCCATAGACCGCCGGGAATATCGGGACCTGGCCATCGTGCTGCCAATGCCACGTCAGGTAACCATCGAACCACCGGATGAAAGGCTCGGCGTTGCATTCGGTGGTGATCATCCGCCCCGGAGGCATCTCCCGGCGGATGGCCTCGAGCAGGGTCCAGTACCCCTCGGTCCACCAGTGGCCGCCGCCCAGCGGATGGCCGTGCGATGCGTCCATGCACAGGCGCGGCGCCGCCGCCGCGACCTGATCGATATAGACAGACTTCACGCCGCCCTCGGTGAAGAGCCGCATCACGGTCTCCTTGACCGTGTCCCGCCAGAGCGTGGTGGCGGGGCACATCACGGCCAACTCGACCGGGGCGCCATTGGTTTCTTTGCTGCCATATCGTTCGACATGAGGCTGGCCGTCCTCGCGCTTCGTGGCCGCCGGGAGCGCGCGCCGCGTGAACTCGAAATCCTCCGAACCTCGGTCGTGGGTATCCCAGAGCCGGCCGTTGATGTAGGGCATCACGAACACCTGCCCCCGCTGCAACTCGGCCACACCGGCCACAAAACCGTCCCTGGCCGGAAAGTAATGCGGATAATCGTTGTCGAAGGGGATTTGATGCCAGTTGTACCAATGGAAGCCCACCGGGAGATCGAGGAACGACTGAAACCGTTGCACGACCGACGTGCCGCCGATCGGCGACCAACCGCCCATCGCCCAGACATTCAGCTCTCGCATCCACAGCGCGGTGTCCGTTCGCTGTCCATCCTCGATCCGCGGCCACCAGCGTGCCTGGCGGCTGACCCATGACCGGTAAATCAGGGCCGCATCAAACCAATCCCCGCGGAAGAGCTGCCACACGGCTTCACCATTGAGCTCGAACGAGTTCCCGGCCAGGGTCATGTTGGGGACGGGATGGTCGAAACGCAGGCGCGTGACCTGGTTGGTGGCGTCGGTTTCGATCGACAGGTCCTTGGTGCTGCCCCACGGATCGTGCACGCCCATGTAGATCCCCGCGGGCCGGTCGCCCTGGCGATAGCACGCCAGGAATTGCATGCTGCAACCGCTGTCCGGGTAGTCACCACGGTAAGCAAATGCCCGGTCCCACACGTTCGTCTGCACTTCCCCTGGTCCACGGGGAAATACCACCGCCGCATCCGCGCCGGGTCGCGCCAGGGCGAGTTGCGGGAAGACCACCCGCAGCAGACTCCACTCCCGGCTGGGATTCGAGACCCTGAGCTGCCAGCGGCAGGCCTGGTTCTGGACATCCGGCGTCGCCGAGACGGTCACGGCGATGTCCCCAAGCGCCGCCTCGAGCGGCTTCTCCCAGCGAAACTGCCAGCCCTGCCCGCTCCGCTTGACGGCGACAGCCCCCCAACCTTTGTCGGCTACGAGCCTGGTTTCGTTGCGCGTGCGGACATCGCGGAGAGTGACCGTGAACAACGGCAAGGGGTCTGGTCCCAGACACTCGCGACGCTCCGCCGAGTCCAGAATGCTGGCCACTCGCAGGCCATCCGCGAGTTCCCACAAGCCGATCCGCAACTCTCCGGCAGCGATCACGATCTCTTTGTGGCCGGGTTTGCCCGCGGGCTGCGGGAGCACGCCTGCCGGTTCCTGAGCTGTGGCTCCCCCGAGCAGCAGCCGAATCGCGAGGACCCCAACCAACCCGCAGGCGGGCGCCCCGCCCCCCCAGCGGCTCGAGCCGCCGCCGCGGCCAGGCGCGGCCGACCGGGAAGGGCTCGCGTGCGCCTCGCCCAAATCGGACCGCACCCAGGAAGGGCGCTCGGCAGACCTCCGCGGATGAACGGCTGGTGTTGGGTTCATGGGGTGGATTCCGGCAAAGATCGGTTCTGCTGGACGCTACATGTCATGGCGCCGAGTCAGCCGCTCGGCCTGCACTCGCCCCGCCCGCGAGAGAGGGACGCTCCCCGTTGCGCGAGGTGGTGGCACCCACAGATAGCACCGGCCAGAGGATCTTGGCAACGGTTTCTCATGCAGGCCAATCAGACCATCGGCGCGGGGCGAGGCCGCAGGCGCTCTCCCGGATGGCATAAGTCATTCGGCGCAAGGTGCTTATGGGGCTGCAATCGAGCGGCGCGCGCCCGGGATGCCGAGCGGCTCGAAGATGTGGGAAACTACCGCTTGACTACCTCGGACCGAGCCACGATATTCCTTGGCCTTTTTTGAATGCGCCCAGGTTCGGGCGAGTCGTTCTCATGTAATTATGTCGAAAGCGAAGCTTAAGAAAACTACTGCCAAGGCCGGAGGCAAACATGCTCCCAAGACCGCCGTGAAGACCTCTGCCAGGGCGGCGGAACGCGTGCCCGTGGCGGTGGCCCGGAGCGCGGTCCCCGCGGCGGGTGGCCCTGGAGGTGACGGTCGTCTGGCCGGTGAGTTGGCCGGGCTGAAGGACGCGCCCGTTGCGGCAGGGGTTTCCGTGGCGCCCGGCGACGGGAAGCCGGGGACCTTCGATCTCCAGGAGAAGATCAAGGAACTGGTCCGTTTGGCGCAGGAACAGGGGTACCTGACTTACAACGACATCAACGACGCGCTCCCCGACAGCATCGTCACCCCGGAGGAGTTGGACGAGATCTACATCAAACTCCGCAACCTGGACGTCGAGATCGTCGATCAGGCCGAGGTGGACCGGGTCAAACAGCCCGAGCCCGAAGAAGAAGACGAGAAGGCGCGTTTGGACATCCTGGACGATCCCGTCCGCATGTACCTCAAGCAGATGGGCCAGGTCCCGCTGCTCACGCGCGAGCAGGAAGTCGAGATTTCCAAGCGCATCGAGGACGCGGAGAACGAGGTCAAGCGCATCATTTACGGCTTCGGGTTCGCGGGCAAGGAACACATCGCCCTGGCCGAGAAGCTCATCTCCGAGCCGCCCAAGGAACGGTTCGACCGGGTGATCCTGGACAAGAAGGTCGAAGGCCGCGAGAACCACCTGCGCGCGTTGCGCAAGCTGGTCAAGGAAGTGCGCGCCATCGACCAGTTGGTGGACGACAAGCACGCGGCCCGCCAGTCCGAGAGCAACAAGTCCAAGCGGGACCGGCTCCAGGCCGAGTTCAAGAAGCTCGACGCGAAGCTGCAAACCAGCTTCGGGAAGTTCTATTACAAGCAGAAGGTGATCGAGGAAATGGCCCTGGTGGCCGATAACATCCACGACAAAATCCAGATCAGCCTCCGCGCCATCCAGGAACTCGAGGAACAGCGCAAGACCCCGCAGACCCACCAGATCATCCAGTCCGAGCAACGCAAGATCAAGGCGCTCGAGGAGTTCGTGCGGATGTCTTACCCGGACTATCTCACGGCCTACCAGCAGCTCCAGCACTTCACGCGCAAGGCCCTGCAGGCGAAGACCGAGATGGTCGAGGCGAACCTGCGCCTTGTCATTTCCATCGCTAAGAAATACACCAACCGCGGCCTGTCGTTCCTGGACCTGATCCAGGAGGGCAACATGGGCCTGATGAAGGCCGTCGAGAAGTTCGAGTACCGCCGCGGCTACAAGTTCTCGACCTACGCCACCTGGTGGATCCGCCAGGCCATCACCCGCTCCATCGCCGACCAGGCCCGCACCATCCGCATCCCGGTGCACATGATCGAAACGATCAACAAGCTCATGCGGGTGCAGAAACAGTTGGTGCAGGACTTCGGCCGCGAGGCGACCCCCGAGGAAATCGCCGACGAGATGCAGATGCCCGTCGAGCGCGTGCGCGCCGTCCTCAAGATGGCCCAGCAGCCCATCTCCCTCCAATCCCCGGTCGGCGACAGCGAGGACACCAACTTCGGAGATTTCATCGAGGACAAGTCCGCGGAGAACCCCTCGGACATGACCAGCTACAGCCTGTTGAAGGACAAGCTCAGCGACGTGCTCGAGACCCTCACCGAACGCGAGCGCAAGGTCCTCGAGCTGCGCTTCGGGCTCGGCGATGGCTACTCGCGCACGCTCGAGGAAGTCGGCAAGCAGTTCAAGGTCACCCGCGAACGCATTCGCCAGATCGAGGCCAAGGCGCTGCGCAAGATGCGGCATCCCACGCGGATCCGCCAACTCCAGGGCTTTCTCGAGACCGAGGAAGTCGAGGCTCCCGCCCCGGCGCCGTTTTAAGCGGCGGCGCAGGGCCGTTCTGAAAGCGGACGTCGCGCCGGGGGCCCAGGGCGGGGCCGCGTCAGAGCAGCCCCTGGTAGGCCAGCCACAGGCCGCGGAAATACTCCATCACCCGGAGCGGGTCTTTGCTTTCGGAGATCTCGGCCATGGTGAAGCCGGCGAAACCGGTCTCGCCGAGCCGCGTCAAGAGCCGCCGGAACGGATACTCGGCCAGGTAGAGATCGCGCAGGTGGACGGAGAATATTTTCCCCTTGACAAGATCGAAGTTGTGATCGAACCCCGCCCCGTCCAGGTCCGTCTGGTTCGAGTTCCAGCAGGCCCCGACGTTCGGGTGGTTCGCGGCGTCCAGGATCGTCCTGATGTGCGGCAGCAGCGAGGTGCCGCCGCCGTGCACCTCGAGGCGGATTTGCTGGCCGTGCCCGGCGCCGAACTCGCCCAGCTCGCGCAGCGCGCGGCCGATCTGTTCGAGCGTTTTCTCGACGGGCACCTCCCTGGGCAGGCCGTTCGGGCGCACCTTGACGCCGGTGGCGCCGACGTCGTGGGCCAGCACGATGTACTCCTTGGTGGCCTCGAGGTCCCGGCGGAGCCGGGCCTGGTCCGGCGTGTGGTAGTCGAAGGCGCTCCCCAGGCCCATCAGGGTGACGCTCGAGTCCTGGAACCGCCTCTTCACCTCCGCGCGTCGTTCCTTGCTGAGAGTTGTCTCGACACCGTGGGCGTGCGTGGTGCGCAATTCCACACCTTCGAAATGGGTTTGCTCGCAGTTCTTGATCAGGGTCGGCAGGTCCCAGTCCTTCGCGAGGTTGTAGGTCACCAACCCGAGCCGCAGGCGGGGCTTGGCCGCGCCGGCCGGCGGCGGGGCGGTGGTTTGGGCCGCAGGCAGCGTTGGGGCGAGGCAGCCCGCGGCGCCGAACGCCGCCGCGGTAGTCTTCAGGAATCGCCGCCGATCCAGGCGGGCCGAATCCGGCGCGGAATCCGCCGGGCCTCGAGTGCGTGTGTTCATGGGGGCCGATGGAACGGCAAGCGCCGCGCTCCAGCAAGCCCGATTTGCGGGTTGCGCCTCGAGCGGGCGATGGGGCATGGTCAACGGCGCATTGTGGCATGAAGAACGTCGTTCTGCTCGGCAGCACCGGCTCGATTGGGACCAGCACCGTCAAAGTGGCCCAGGACCTGCCTGACCACGTCCGGCTGGTCGGCCTGGCCGCCGGGAACAACGCCGAACTGCTCCTGCAACAGACCCGCTCCCTCGCGCCTGAAGCCGTCTCGTTGACCGACCCGAACAAGGCCGCCGAGCTCCAAACTATCCTCGGCTCGCGCGCGCGGGTCTATTCCGGGCGGGAAGGCCTTCTCAAGCTGGCCACGCTGCCCGCCGCTGACATCGTGCTGATTGCCATTGTCGGCACCGCGGGGTTGCACCCGGCGCTGGCCGCCATCCGCGCGGGCAAGGACATTGCCGTGGCCTCGAAGGAGATCCTGGTGATGGCGGGTGAGATTGTCATGACCGAGGCGCGCAAACATGGCGTTCGCGTTCTGGCGGTGGACAGCGAGCATTCCGCCGTCTTTCAATGTCTCGACGGGAAACCCTCCTCCTCGGTGCGGCGGCTGTGGTTGACGGCCTCGGGCGGGCCGTTTCGCCACACGCCGAAGGCCGAGTTCCCGGCTATCACGGTCGAGCGCGCCCTCCGGCATCCCTCCTGGGTCATGGGCCCGAAGATCACCATCGATTCGGCCACCCTGTTCAACAAGGGGCTCGAGATGATCGAGGCGCGCTGGCTTTTCGATGTCGGCATGGACCGCGTGCGCGTCGTCGTCCATCCCCAGAGCGTGGTGCATTCGATGGTCGAGTTCATCGACGGCTCGATCCTTGCGCAGCTCTCGACACCGGACATGTGCCTCCCGATCCAGTACGCTCTCACCTACCCTGAACGGATCGGCAGCCAGCGCGTGCAAACCGATCTTGCCCGCCTCGGCAGCTTGACCTTCGAAGAGCCGGATGCGGAACGGTTCCCTGCCCTGGTTCTGGCGCGGCGGGCGGGTGAACTCGGCGGAACTCTCCCCGCTGTCATGAACGCCGCGAACGAGGTCGCGGTGGCGGCGTTCTGCGCGGGGCGCGCGACCTTCCCCGGGATCACCCACACCGTCGCGCGCGTGATGGACGCCCACGCGGTCATTCCTCATCCCACGCTCGACCAGATTCTGGAAGCGGATGCCTGGGCGCGGTCCGAGGCGGGCCGTGGGTGAGCGCCCGGGGCTGCCGCGGCGGCCTAATGCTGGATGAAGTAGCTCAGATTCTCCAGCTCGCTAGCTAGATTCACGTTGCTTACCATGACCTCCTCGGGCACATTCAGCACCAGGGGGGCGAAGTTCAAGATGCCCGTGATTCCGCTGGCCACGAGGGTGTTGGCCACCTCCTGCGCCGCCTCAGCCGGCACGGTGAGAATGGCCATGCGCACCCCATGCGCGCGCACGAACGCGGGCAGCAGTTCCATGCCGTGCACCGGCGAGACCGGGCGGCGGTCCCGCTTGCGCGCCGGCTCGAGGTCAAACGCCGCCACGATCTCGAACCCTTCCTGCTCGAATCCGCGGTAGGAGAGCAGGGCGTAGCCGAGGTGGCCGACGCCGACCAGGATGACGGGTTGCAGGCGGTTGGTGCCCAGGACGTCGGTGATCATGCGCGCCAACTGCTCGACATCATAGCCCAGGCCCCGCGTGCCGAACTGGCCGAAATAGGTGAGGTCCTTGCGCAACTGGGTGGGTTTCACCGCCGCCACGCCCGCCAGGGCGTCGCTCGAGACGGTGCGAATGCCATTGCGCCGCAGCCGGTTCAAACAACGCAGGTACACGGAGAGCCGGTAGATCGCTTTGCGCGGGATCTCGGCGCGCGTCATCCGTTTGGCCAGCGATTTCAACGGCGGCAGCTTACTCTCCCATCGGCTCTGGTTCAAGACCGGGCGAGTGGCGCGCCCCGGCAAAGCAAGAGCCGGTTCCCATCCGCAAACGGGAACCGGCTGTCGGTGAAGGTTGTTGAATCCCGGCCTGGGCTCAGGCGGCGAGCTTGGGCATGGCCGTCCAGGCGCCCTTCTTCGCGGTGCTCTTGAGGCAGGTGGCGATGAAGGCGATGCCGACCTGGCCATCCACCACGTTGGCGTATTTCGAGCCGTCACAAGCGAACGCTTCGCCGGCCTGGTACTTCCGAACATCGGCCTCGAAGCAGCGATGCAGCCGCGCGAACGCGTCATGGAAGGCCTCGGGATGGCCGGGCGGGATCGTGGGCTCGGCCATGAGGTCCTTTGGCAGTTCGCCGAGGAACCCGTCGTTGGCCTGCACGGAGCCGCGCCAATAGACCAGGTCGGGCTTGTTGGGGACGTTGATGACAATGCACTCGGGGTCTTCCTGGCGCCAGCGGAGCGTTCCTTTGGTCCCGTTGATTTCGATGCCCAGGTCGTTCTTGTGGCCGATGGCGATCTGCGACGCGCGCACCATGGCCTTGCCGCCATTGCTCAATTCGCAATAGACCGTGAAATGATCGTCCAGCACGCGGCCCTTGACGAACGTCTCCATCTGCGCCGAGACCTTCGCGACATCCAATCCGGTCACGTAGCGCAATTGCATGAGGGCGTGCGTGCCGATGTCGCCGCCGCAGCAACTGCCGCCCGCCTTCTTGGGATCGACGCGCCATTGCGCCTGCATGCAGCCGGTGTCCTCGGTGCGGCTCGCCAGCCAGCCTTGGAGATAATACGAATCGACCCAGCGCACCTCGCCCAACAATCCGCTTCGCACGACGAACCGCGAGAACCGGGTCGTCCAGTGCCCCAGGTAGGTATGCGCGACGCCAAACGGCACGTTGCGCTGCTTCACCGCTTTGGCCAGGGCATTGGCCTCCGCGAGCGTCGTGGTCAGGGGCTTCTCGCAAAAAACCGGAATGCCCGCCTTGATGCACTTCATCGCGGGATCGAAATGCACGTGGTTTGGCGTCACGATCAAGGCGTAGTCCAGGCGTTGTTCGGCGGGCAGTTTGGCCTGCGCGCTGATCATCTCGTCATAAGAACCATAGCCTTGAATCGGGTAGGCCCAGTTCGCCGCCTGTTCCAGGGCGATCTTCGGGTCCGGGAACAACGCGCCCGCGGTCACCCGGCGCGTTCCGTCAAAATGGATCGCTTTCTGATGCGGATTGACGATGAACGCGCCACCGCCACCGCCGATCAAACCGACATTGAGAGGTCTGTTGGCCATAAGGTCTATTCCTTTATACTGCTTGATACCGTGTATTAGTTGTGTCTGCCTTCAGGGGAACCGCACCGGGGTCCGCGCGGAAGGTCTTGCTTCAACGCGCGCAGCCTAAACCAACGCTTCCGAGGTTCAAGGCTTTTGTGCTGCCTGGCGCGCGCGCGCGCCGGTCGCACGTTTGATACAGGGAACTCGGGCTTGGCAGCGCTCTGGGCGGACCATAGCTTCGGCGCCGGATCATGGCAGCGCACGTTCCGTGAGCGCGGGTTGAGCGCGCAAGCGCAGCGGTAGTGCCTGAGCTCACCGCGCCGCGCTCGCGGCCCGCCGGGCGCATGGGACGCATGGCGGTTCCGGTCCGATGAACAATCGCATCACAGGCTTGGCCGAGTTTCTCGCGCTGCGGCGCAACACCGCGTTGCTGCTCGTCGCGCTTGTCCTGGCAGGGACGGGGGAACGGCTCTGGCTCGGTTTCGCGCCCAAGTACCTGCAAACGATGGGGGCGACGGTCCTGATTATTGGGTTGTTCGACGCGCTGCAAACCCTCCTGGGCGCGGTCTATGCTTATCCGGGGGGCTGGCTGACCGATCGCTGGGGGCAACGGCGGTCATTGCTGCTCTTCAACACGCTGTCGCTCGGTGGGTATGTTCTGGTGTTGGTTTGGCAACACTGGCTGGCGCTGCTGTGCGGCATGTTTCTGTTCCTGGCGTGGAGCGCGCTCTCGCTGCCCGCCACGTTCGCCGTGGTGGCCACGTCGCTCGAGCAGCGCCGCCACACGATGGGTGTGGGCGTGCAATCGATGGTTAGGCGCGTGCCGATGATGGTCGGCCCGCTGATCGGCGGGTGGCTCATCACGCGCCATGGCTGGGAGCAGGGGGTGCGGTTTGCGTTAATGGGCTGCATCGGCCTGAGCCTGGTCACCACGGGCGTGCAGTGGTTCATGACCGAGCCGGCAACGGGGCGCCACGACGAGCAACCGCCGGCGTCCAGGACCGGCCTGTCCTTCGCCGGAGTCGTGAGGTCCTTCAGCCCCACGCTGCGCGAGTTGCTCGTCAGCGACATCCTCATCCGCTTCTGCGAGCGGTTGCCCTACGCCTTCGTCATCTTGTGGGCGATGAACGAGGGAGGACTCAGCGCACGGCAATTCGGCTGGCTCGTGGCCATCGAGATGATCACGGCCATGGTTTGCTACATCCCCGTCGCGCACCTGGCCGACAAGCACGGTCAGCGTCCGTTTGTGCTGGTCACGTTCATCTTCTTCACGTTGTTCCCGCTTACGCTGTTGGTGGCCCACAACTTCGCCTGGCTGGCGGTGGCCTTTGTGGTGCGCGGCCTGAAGGAATTCGGCGAGCCCGCGCGCAAAGCGCTGATCATCGCCCAGGCGCCGCCGGAACGGCGCGCCCGCATTTACGGCGCTTACTACCTGCTACGGGACTGCGTGGTGACGCCCGGCTCGTTCGTCGGCGCGTGGCTTTGGAGCCTCAGCCCGCAGGCGAACTTCCTGGGCGCGGCCCTGCTCGGTGGCGCCGGCGCCTTATGGTTCTGGCGGTTTGTCTATCGCGCCGAGCCTGGCGGGCGCCCTCGGGTCTGAGCCGCAGGGCCGCGCGAAGCGGGAGGAACCTCACACGAAGATCACAAAGGCACGAAAGGGAACCGCCGATTGACGCAGACGCCTCGGTTTCGGGACGGAGTGGACACAAAGGACACAAAGCTCACAACGAGCCCCCATCGGTCCCGCAAGAGCCGGCTTCGTCTCTTATAGGACCTTCCCAGATCGCTGCTTCGCGTCCGTGTGCGCCGCGGTTTGGCTCTTGGTCCGGCCAGGTGGTCCGCAGCGTGGCGGCGGAGTACCCTGCGCGGGAGATGGCCGCCGGTTGAGTGGCGTTCGGCCCTTGCCCTCGCATGCGTTCCAGCCTGTAGAGCGCACTGAGTCCGTTATGACCACAGACACCTTGCTCGCACCCATCGAGATCATTGCGCTGGAACGAGGCCGGCAAAAGGGTCGGCGAGAGGGTCGGCGAGAGGGCCGGGAATAAGGCTTGGAACGAGGCAGCCTAATCGGCCGGATCCAGTGTTGCCAGGACATGCTCGATGTGGAGCGCAGCGGAACCGAAGAACCGGCGCAACGCCCGGCGGCGGAGCTTGAGCAGCAGTTGAGCGCTCTCGAGGCGCGCCTGCGGAACCGGCTCCGGCTGTAGCTCGGGGTTGGAGCCCCACGGACTTGGCGCTCGCCGGATCCTGCCACTGCACCGGCGAGTTCGCCACAAGCGGCCGTCAGGACGGTGTGCATGGCCCGGCCAGGGTCGTTGAGCCGGTTAGAACCGAGCTCGAAGCCGGCAAGGTACGTTGCTCCGCCCTCTACCCCCTGAGAAGAGGAACGCCGGCCCGGACCGTCCTGCATTCCCCGGCGTTTTTGGGGGTTGCGGCAGGCAAGTGGGGTTGTTAACCTGCGCGGCAAATTCAATGACCCCTTACTATGATTAGAATCTCACGACTTCTTATCGCCGGGCTGGCCCTGGCCTGGTGTGGCGCGGACACCGCGATGGCGGCCGAGTTCAACGGCCTCAATCTTTCGCTCGGGAACCTCTACCGCACGTCGAAGGCCAAATCGCGCTCGATCAGCCCGGAGAATTTCACCGGCGAAAAGGGCAAGGCCGGCATGGCCACCGAAGGCACCGGCAAGAACGCCGCCCGGGAGCTGGGGCAGGGGTGGAAGGTGTCCCCCTCGGTTGTCATCAAGGCCAAGAGCACCTTCACCCTGGGTGAGATCGAAGGGCCTGGGGTGATCCAGCAGATTTGGATGACTCCGACGGGCAACTGGCGCTGGTCCATTCTGCGGATGTACTGGGACGACGAACCCGAGGCGTCCGTGGAATGTCCGGTGGCGGATTTCTTCTGCAGCGGCTGGGGCAAGTGGGACCGGTGCGCGCTGATCAGTTCGATTCCTGTGTGCGTCAACCCGCGTTGCGCCTTCAACTCGTATTGGCAGATGCCCTTCCGCAAGAAGGCGCGCATAACCATGGAGAACATCGATGACAAGGACATGGTGCTGTATTACCAGGTCAACTACGCGTTGACCGAGGTGCCCGCGGACGCCGCCTATTTCCACGCCCAGTTCCGGCGCGTGAACCCGCTTCCGTACAAGGGCGTCTATACCATCCTCGAGGGTGTCGAGGGCACGGGCCAGTACGTGGGAACGTATCTGGCCTGGGGCGTGCACAACACCGGCTGGTGGGGCGAGGGCGAGATCAAGTTCTTCATGGACGGCGACCAGGAGTTCCCCACGATCTGCGGCACGGGCACGGAGGATTACTTCTGCGGATCGTACGACTTCGAGCACACGGAACCGGACGGCAAGATCAAGTACACCGAGTTCACGACACCTTATACCGGGGTGCCGCAGGTCATTCGTCCCGACGGCGTGTACGATTCGCAGCAGCGGTTCAGCATGTACCGCTGGCATATCCAGGATCCCATCCGGTTCGAGAAAGACCTCAAGGTCACGATCCAGGCGCTGGGCTGGAAGACGGGCGGCCGCTACCTGCCCCTCCAGGATGACATCGCGTCGGTCGCGTTCTGGTACCAGACCGAACCGCACAAGAAATTCCCGCCTGTGCCCAGCAAGGACGACTTGGAACTGAAGTAGGCGCTTCAGTGAGGCCGCAGGGCTTCGAGCAGAGCGGTCGCGTTGGTGGCCGAAGCAGCGTGAATCTGGTTTTGGCTGAGCCTGCCGGTCTCCAGGAAATGACTCCACGCAGCCCTTGCCAGGCCGATGGCTTCGTCCCCTGCCTCAAACTCCGCCAGCACCACGCCCATCGTCCAGAAAAAGTCCGCGCCCCACAGGGTAATCCCACTATCGAGAATCTCGATCTCCTGCCCATAGGGGCAGCCCAACGCGGAGCCCATCCGCGGTGTCATCCCGCGGTCCTCGTCCTCGAGGGTCGTCCTGGCCATAATGACGTTCTGCCAGGGCTTCATCGGAATGTCCGTTTGGACGGATGACGGGTCAAACTGCTGCCACTGGCCGCGATCGGCATATTCCACAATCCGATGCATTTCCAGGCGCCGGCCGATCGTCGGGATCGTGGCAAGGGAACGCGCCGGGATGTTCTTCGTGCGCAGGAGGGCCGTGGCGAGGTTCGCATTGGCCGTGCAAATCCAGTTCGCACCGCTCTTCAGAATCGCCAGGGCGTCCATCGCGCGGGGCTGCGCTTGCTGCTTCAGGCCGCCAATGAAACCCTGAATGTTTGCCGCGTAGGCAGAGCTCGCGCCATTCGATGGCCACAACTTTTCGGCCAGTGTCTTCACCTCCTGAATACCGGACTGCACGCAGGCGGTGGACGGCAGAAAGACCTCGGAATTCGTGACGGTTGAGGGTCCGGATCGCCCGGCGATCAAGACGACGGCCGACCAAGTGATCTCGACCTCTTGATCCGGCTTGCCTTCGAGTTGCACGCTGACTACGAGATTTGAACCTTCGCGCTGACGAAGGCGGTGTTCCTTGACGACCTCCGAGGGGGTGGTTGTGACGGTATAGACGATAGGAACCTGGGTATCGGCCAACTGTGGCATCGGAAACACGAGCTCGTGCGGGCCGGCCTTCAGCAGCTTGACGTGTGTGCCGCCGACCGCTCCCGCCAGCCCGGGGCCCTTCATGAAGCGCGGCGGCGCCGACGTTACCGCCAGCGCGGCCTGCTGCTGGAGCGCAGTCATGCTGGCCGGCTCGATGATCACGCCAGCCGAGAGGTGACCTTCACCCGGAGGCTTCTGGGAGCATCCTGTGCTGGATGCGAGGAGAACCGAGGCCAGAGCGCCCAGGGGCGCGAGGAATCCCGGCAGTTTCATCAATTGGGTTACCGGCCGGATTCGGCCACGAGAAATTCCTTGACAAAATCCTCGTTGAGCGTGACGCCCAGGCCGGGGGTGTCGGGCACGGTCATCCAGCCCTCGAACGCCTCGACGGGCTCGGTGGTGAGGCGCCGGCGCATCGGGGAGTCATCCGCGCAGTCCTCGAACAGGAACGCATCGCGGCAGGTGCTGAGCCAATGGAGGCTGGCGGCGACGGTGATCGGGCTGGTGTAGGCGTGGTTGCAGAGCCGGGCGCCGATCTCCTCGACGCGCGCCCGGATGTAGGCGGCATCGGTGAAGCCGTTGCGTGAGATGTCCACCTGGTACACATCCAGGGCGCGGCGGTCGATCAGGGCGCGAAACGATTCGCGCCCGCACTCTTCTTCGCCGGCGGCGATGGGCAGGGGTGAACGGTTCCGCAGCCAGACGTACCCCTCGACATCATCGGGACGCAACGGTTCCTCGAGCCACTCGACGCGGTAATCCGCGAACATCTGGGCGCGGCGCAGGGCGGTGCGAGCGTCCCAGACGCAGCCAGCGTCAATGAGCAGGGTGGTCGCTTCGCCGACGCCTTCGCGCGCGCCGCGGACCAGGTCACGATCCGCGGCTTCGCTCTTGCCCATGGGTTCCCATCCGAACTTGACGGCTTGATAGCCGTGCCGCAGGAGCCGTTTGCCGATGGCGCTGGTTTCCGCTCCATCCTTGCCGAAGAGGATCGAGGCATAGGCCTTGATTTTCTCGTGCTGCTTGCCCCCGAGGAGACGGTGAATGGGTTGGTTGAAAGCCTTGCCTTTGAGGTCCCAGAGCGCCATGTCGATCGCGCTCATGGCGCAGAGCGTCACGCCGGTGCGCCCGTAATACATGGTGCGGCGGTACATCTTCTGCCAGAGCCGCTCGGTCTCGAGCGGGTTCTCGCCCAGCAGGACTTCCCGCAGACCGCAGGCGATGGTGTGACTGTAGGGCGCGTCGATGATGGCCTTGACGACTTCCGGGGACGCGTCCGCCTCGCCGAGCCCCTCGAGCCCGTCGTCGGTGCGCACGCGCACGAGCACCACGTCCTGGCAACTGGCGGTCTTCTGCTGCACGTTGCGGACGCGCAATACCTGGCAGATAATTTGGGCGATTTTCATGAGTCTGGGGCCACTCGGATGCCATGTGCGACACCCGGCAGGGAGGAAATGTTCAAAATCCCGGCGAGGTTGGGCGCCCTGGCGCGTCAGGCGCCGAAGGCACGCCGGAGCACCTCGAGGCTCCGGGGCACGCCCGAGTCGGGCGGTTCCTTGCCCTCGAACTCGAGCGAGACATAGCCGCGGTAGCCGGCCTCGGCGAGGATGCGCGCGATGCGGGCGTAATCCAGGTCGAGGGTGTACCACTCACCGCCCCCGAAGTAGGTCTTCGCCTGCACGAAAACCGTCCGGGGCGCGATCTGGCGGAGTTTGTCGTAAGGGTCCTCCATGAAGTTGCCCGTGTCCATCAACACGCCGAGCCAGGGCGAGGGGACGGCCTCGACGATGCGCAGCAGCCCGGCGGGCGTGCGCGTGAGGCCCCAGTGGTTCTCGAGGGCGAGGAGCACGCCGCACTGTTCGGCCTTGGGCAGGCACTTCTCGATGCAGTCGATGCACCAGTTGAAGCCGTCGCTTTCCTGGTAGCCCGCCAGCACTGGTTCCTCACCGCGGGCCTTCATGAGGTCGTCGAAGGAAGCGATCGTGTTCCACCGTCCCGAGTTGAGCCGGATGCAGGGCGCGCCCAGTTCATAAGCGATCTCGATGCATTTGTGGGTGTGCTCGATCTGCTTCTGGCGCACGGTGGCATCGGGACTCACGAAGTTCTGGTGGATCGAGAGGTTGATCAGGTCGATGCCGTGAAGGAAGGCGTGGCGCTTGAGCTTGCGGAGGTACGCGCGCCCGGCCGGCGTCAACTCCTCCTTCTCGGCGATATCCATTTGCCGATGGAGAATATCCACGCCCCCGGCCCCCAGCGCGGCCGCTTTGTCGATGACCGTTTCGATGGGCACGCGCTCGGTCTTGAAGTGCCAGTAGGAGTAGCTGGAAATGCCGAGGCTCAGCCGCTTTGGCGCGGCGGCCGGCGCTGTTTCGGCCCCCTGGGTGAAGACCGCTGCCGCCGTGGCAGCCGTGGCCGTGGTGAGAAAGCTCCGGCGAGTCACATCTGTCGATTGCACGCCCGCTACTTTGCACCACTCAGGCGTCCCGCTCCAAGACCGAAGTTTTCGCCGCCGCCCGTCCGCCCTTGACGCGGTTGACCGCCGATTTTGGTTGCGACCACGCCCGGTTCGAGTATTCCAACCCCGGCCAGAATGCAACCCAGCCCCGTCGCCCATCGCAGCTTGCCTTGGTTGTTCGGGGTGACGCTGTTCTTGAGCGCGGCGCTGTTGTTCTGCGTGCAGCCGTTGGTGGCCAAGATGATGCTGCCGTTGTTAGGCGGCGCGCCCAGCGTGTGGAACACGTGCATGGTTTTTTTCCAGGCCGCGCTGCTCGCCGGTTACGGCTACGCCCATGTCGGAGCAACCCGCCTGGGTGTGCGGCGCCAGGCCTGGCTGCATCTCGCCCTGGTCATCGCCTCGATCCTCTGCCTGCCCTTCGGCCTGTCGGACCGCTCGGTGGCGCTGCTCTCGAGCTCGACGCACCCCGCGCTGGCGCTCCTCGGCGCCCTGGTGATGATGGTGGGTTGGCCGTTCTTCGTCCTCTCGGCCACAGGACCGATGCTCCAGCGCTGGTTCTCCGAAACGGCCCACGCCGACGCAAAGGACCCGTACTTTCTCTACGCCGCCAGCAATGCCGGGAGCCTGCTCGCGTTGCTGGCGTATCCATTGCTCTTCGAGCCCACGTTGCGCCTGCTCGAGCAGACCTGGCTCTGGGCCGGCGGCTTCGTCCTGCTGGCCCTGCTCCTCTGCGCTTGCACCCTGGCTCTGGGGCGGCAACCACCACCGCACCCCGAGGCGGCCTTGCCACCGCAGCGCGCCCAGGCGGCCGCGGACGGCGGGGAGCGCGCCGGTCCGCCCGGTTGGGGGCAGAGCGTCCGCTGGATCGCGCTGGCGTTCGTCCCGTCCAGCCTCATGCTGGGCGTGAGCACGTTTCTTTCGACCGATGTCGCCGCCGTGCCGCTCCTGTGGGTGGTCCCGCTGGCGCTTTATCTGACGACCTTCGTCCTGGCGTTTGCCCGCCGCCAGGTGTTCCCGCCGGCACTGGTGGGCCGGGCCACGCCGATGGGCGCCTTGGTGCTGGCCTTTCTCCTCCTGTCCAAGGCTACTGAGCCCTTGACCGTGTTGATCCTTCTCCACCTGGTCATTTTTTTCATTGCCGCGCTGTACTGCCATGGCCGGCTCGCGGCGGAGCGGCCCGCGGCGCGGCATCTTACCGGGTTCTATCTTTGCATGGCCGTTGGCGGCGTGCTGGGGGGGGTGTTCAACGCCTTGTTGGCCCCGGTCATCTTTTCGAGCGTGGCCGAGTATCCGCTGGGCGTGATCCTGCTCTGCCTGTTGCGGATCGAGCCGTCCTCGGCGCGGGCTCCGTTTCAGGCCTGGCGCAAGGACCTGGCCGTCGCGGCCGGATTGGGGGCTGGGACCGCCGCCCTGGCGTGGGGGGTGGCGTCTGCCACAGCGGTGCCGGCGCAGGCGAAGACCGCGCTGGTCTTTGGCCTCCCTCTGGTTGTGGGCTTTGTGCTGGGGCAACGTCCGTTGCGCTTCGCGCTCGCCATCGCCGCCGTGATGGCTGGGGGGCGGGCCTTTCCCGATCAGCACGGGCGCACGATTCACGTCGAGCGCGACTTTTTCGGTGTCTCACGCGTGACGCTCGATCCGTCGGGCGGTTTCCGGCGGTTGGTGCATGGCAACACGGTGCACGGGCGGCAGGCCCTTGACCCGGCGCGCGAGTGCGAACCGCTGGCCTATTACCACTGGAGCGGTCCCGCGGGGCGCATTTTCAAGCAATTCGAGGCGGCCCCAGCGAGCCCGCGCGTGGCGGTGGTTGGGCTTGGGGCTGGCGCCCTGCTCTGCTACGCCAAACCCGGGCAGCAGTGGACGGTCTATGAAATCGACCCCGCCGTGGTCAGCATCGCGTCGGATACTAATTACTTCAGCTATCTCACCCGCTGCGCGCCCCTGCGCCCCGAGGTTGTCCTGGGCGACGCCCGCCTCCGCCTGCGCGAGGCGCCCCCACAGGCCTACGGGCTGATTGTGCTGGACGCCTTCAGTTCTGATGCCATCCCCATGCACCTGCTCACGCGCGAGGCCATGGCGCTTTACCTGGCGAAACTCGCGCCGGGCGGATTCCTGGCTTTCCACATCTCGAATCGCTGCCTTGATCTCGGGCCGGTGCTGGCAGACCTGGCCGCGGACCTGCACCTGGCCTGCCTCGGGCGGGAGGAGGATGAAGTGGGCCAGGCCGATCTCGATCTGGGCAAGGAGGCTTCCTACTGGGTCGTGGTAGCCAGGCGCGCCATCGACCTGGAAAGAATCCAGCAGGACTCGCGGTGGCTGCGGCTGCGACCGCGCCCCAACCCCCGCGTGTGGACCGACGATTTCTCGAACCTCGTCAGCGCGTTACGGCTCCGTCCTTGAGGGCCTCGGCCCCTCCCACTCACTCCGCCGCCCCGTCGTCTCCGCCTGGCCTGTTCCCGACGGCGGGGCCGGGCGGTTGGGTTGGCAGGAGGCATAATAAATGCTGTTCATTCATCTCGATTTGTGATTTAGTAGTGGCTGTCGCATCATGCCAGACGTAACCGCATCGAGCGCGGCGGCGCCGGGCGCCGTCGCAAGGCCTGTCAAGTTCCCGTTCCCCGTTCTCGCGGCGCTCTTCGCTTGCCTCGCCCCGGCGATTCTGGCCGAGCCGCCGCCGCCGCGGCCGGGGTTTCTCCTGGTTCCGACCAACGCCGTCTGGCGGCTGTTGCCCGGCAAGGCCGAAGCCTCTTCGCCGAACCTGGCCGCCTGGAGAGGCAATGGCTTTGACGACCATCTCTGGCCCTCTGCTCCCGCGACATTCTATTACGGCGAGACCATCGCCGACGGCACTCAGATCACCGACATGCAGGGCAACTACACGACCCTGTTCCTGCGGCGGTCGTTCGTCGTGACGAACGCGGCGGACATCGCCGCGCTGGAACTTACCGCGGTCTGTGACGATGGCTTCATGGCCTGGATCAACGGTGTCGAAGTGACCCGCTACAGCGCCCCCGCCGGGGAGCCACTCTTCAATTCGCTGGCAAGTGTCAACGCGACCGAACCCGTGGAGTTCATCACTTACACTCTGCCCGACCCAGCCTCTTATCTTCGGTCCGGCTCGAACACGCTGGCGGTTCAGGTCTTCAATGTGAGCCTGGGGAGCAGCGACATCGTGTTCGACGCCGCCCTCAGCGCGCTCCCGCGGGATGTCCAGGGGCCGTTGCTCGCGGCCATCTCGCCCACGCCGGGTCCGGTCACGAATCTGACCGAGATCACGGTCACGTTCAGCAAGCCCGTCGCCGGGGTCGATGCGGCGGACCTGCGTGTCAACGACCTGCCCGCGACGAATGTCGCCGGCGCAGGCGCCACTTATACCTTCAGCTTTCCGGCGCCCGCCTATGGGAGCGTGCAGATCGCCTGGGACCCACAGGCAGCCATCACCGACCTCGCCACCCCGCCCAATCCGTTCAACACCCTGGGCGCGGACGCCCGCTGGCGCTATGAACTGCTCGATCCGGCGCGGCCGGTGATCCTCGGACTCAATCCCGCCGCCGGCGCCACCGTGCGCGCCCTCAGCCAGATCGAAGTGACCTTTGATCGCGAAGTGAGCGGTGTGGATGCCGCCGACCTGATTGTCAATGGCAAACCGGCCGCGCGCGTCACCGGGGTCGCGGCGGGGCCGTACGTGTTCGAGTTCGATCCGGCGCCGGCCGGCGCGGCGGCGGTATCCTGGGCGGCCGACCATGGGATCGTGGACCTTTCGGCCGCCGCCCGTTCCTTCGGGGGCGGGGAATGGACCTGCTCGGTGGACCCGGGGCTGGTGCTTGGGGATGTGATCCTGAACGAGTTCCTGGCCGAGAACGTCAGCGGTCCCAAGGATGAGGATGGGGACCTGCCGGGCTGGATCGAGCTTTACAACCGCGGCGATGGCCCCGTGGACCTCGGCGGCTGGTCGCTCACGGACGATCCGGGCGAGCCGGGACAATGGGTCTTCCCGCCGCGCACGCTCTCCGCGAAGGGTTACCTGATCGTTTTCGCTTCGGGCAAGGACCGCCGTCCAACCTCCTCAGGGCAGAAGTTGCACACGAACTTCAAGCTCAGCGTCAGCGGCGAGTACCTTGGCCTGTTCAGCCCCGAGTCGCCCCGGCGGGCCATGAGCGAACTGGCCCCGAGCTTTCCCGAGCAGCGTCCCGGCTACAGCTTCGGCCGGGACGCCGCCGGGACATGGCGCTATTTCCAGCCGCCCAGCCCCGGCGGCGTGAACGGCGCCAGCACGATCACCAACGTGGTTGGCCCGGTGCATTTCAGCGCGCAGCGCGGCTTCTTCGCGAGCGCGTTCAACCTGTCGCTGGCCACGGAGACCGCTGGCGCCACCATCCTGTACACGCTGGATGGCAGCGCGCCGGCCGGAACCAACGGCCTGGTCTATGCGAACCCCATCCCGATCAGCGCCACGCGCGTCGTGCGCGCGGCCGCGTTCCGCACCAACTGGCTCGCTTCGTTGGTGCAGACGCACACGTACTTGTTCAACCTGCCGATGTCCCGCCGCTACCTGCCGGCGTTGTCGCTGGTGACCGCCAGCAACAACCTCTATGGCGCCACCGGCATCATGGAGTACAATCCCCGCAACACCACCAAGCACGGCCTGGCCTGGGAGCGTCCAGCCTCCGCCGAGTTGATCCGGCCCGACGACAACGGCGGCTTCCAGGTCAACTGCGGCCTGCGCGTGCAGGGTGGCGACTACGTCCGCAGTCTCTACAACTACCGCTCGAGCACCGCGCCCGAGGGCAAGTACTCGTTCCGGCTCTTTTTCCGGGGCGATTACGGCCCCAGACGCCTGCACTATCCGATCATCCCGGGCATTCCGCTCGAGTCGTTCGACGTGATCTCGCTGCGGGCGGGCATGAACGATCCCACCAACCCGTTTCTGCGCGACGAACTGGCCCGCCGGCTGGTGGCCGACACCGGGCAGGTGTCGCCGCAGGGTGGGTTTGTCAACCTCTTTTTGAACGGCGTCTATAAAGGCTACTACAATCCCGCCGAGCACATCGGGCGGGACTTTCTCCAGACCTGGCATGGGGGGGGCGACAAGTGGGACCTCATCGCCAACACCAGCGAGGCGCATGAGGGCACCCTGACGGCGTGGAATTCGTTGAGCGCCCTGGCCGCCAAGAACCTCACGGTGGCCACCAATTACCTCGCCGTCGAGCGGTGGCTCGACACCACCAATTTTGTGGATTACCTCCTGCCGCTGATCTACGCGGACACTTGGGACTGGCCGTACAACAACTGGCGCGCCGCCCGCGAACGGGTTCCGGGCGCCCTGTTCCGGATGTACCCCTGGGACGCGGAGGGTTCGTTTGGCTACAACGCAGCGGTCAGCCACAACACCTTGACCAACCAATTGGGCCTGGCGCCGCCCTGGGGCGGCACCGTCATCCAGCAGCTCTACCTCCACCTCAAGACCAGCCCCGAGTTCCGCTTGCTCTTCGCCGACCGCGTGCACCGGCACTTGTTCAACGGCGGCGTCTTGACCGATGCGCGCATCAGGGCGCGGTACAACCAATTCAAGGCGATGCTGGCCAAGACCATCTCGAGTTTCGACGACTCGATCGGGACCTCCTGGATTCCGCAGCGTCGGCGATACCTGACGAATCATCTTGCCGGGGCGGGCCTGCTGGCCTCGTCCAACGCCCCGGTGTTCCGCCAGTTCGGCGGCCCGGCGCCACGCGGCTGGGTTCTCACCATGACCGCCGGGGCCGGCACGGTCTATTATACCACCAATGGCGCCGACCCCCGCGTTCGATTCAGCGGCGCGGTCGCGCCCGAGGCGCGCGCCTGCGTTGCCGGCGCGGAACCGGTCCTCGAGGTGTCCACTCTCATCAAGGCGCGCACACTGCTGGGCAGCTCCTGGAGCGCGCTCACCGAGGCGGCCTTCCAGGTCGAGGACCTTGGCCTGCCCCTGCGGATCACCGAGATCATGTACCATCCGCCCGGCGGCGACGCTTATGAGTTCTTCGAATTGCTCAACACCAGTCCGTTGCCGGTGGACCTCGGGAGCGTTCATTTCGAGGGCGTGGACTTTCGCTTCCTTGAGAACACCCGCCTGGCGGGAAACGGGCGGCTGTTGCTGATTTCCGACGCGGACCCGGCTGCCTTCGCGCGACGGTATCCGGGCGTGGCGATCGCTGGGAGGTTCCAGGGCAGCCTGAGCAACAGTGGCGAGCGGTTGGCCCTGCTGGACCGCTTCGATCGCACGATCGTCGCGGTCAATTACCGCGATGACGCCGGGTGGCCCCGGGCGGCCGACGGGAGCGGACGATCCCTCGAGGTGATTGATCCGAGCGGCGACCCGAATGACCCCGCCAACTGGCGCGCCAGCCTCGCGCCGGGCGGGTCCCCGGGCGCCGCCAACCCGGCCGCGGCTCCGCCGCCCGTGCGGCTCAACGAGGTCCTGGCAGCGCCTCTTGGTCTTCCGGCCGACGGCGTCGTCCCACCGGACTGGATCGAACTCTTCAACGCCGGTGACGCCGGGGCGGACCTCGCGGGCTGGGTTCTGAACGACAACGGCAGCGAGCGGCGGTTCGTCTTTCCCACCGGCGTTACGCTCGCCGCAGGCGCGTATCTTGTGGTGACCTGTGATCTCGCGACCAACGCGCCGGGGCTGCACACCGGTTTCGGCCTGGACCGGGACGGCCAGAGCTTGTTCCTCGAGGACGCCCAAGGCCGTCCAGTGGATGCCGTCACCTTCGGTCCCCAAGCGCCGGGCCACTCGATCGGGCGCGCGCCGCCCGACGGGTCATGGCAGTTGACGGAACCCACGCCCGGCTCGGGGAACGAAGCGGCCGTGCTGGCTGCCTCGACCAACCTCGTCATCAACGAATGGCTGGCCAATCACCCGCCCGGCGGCGAAGATTGGATCGAGCTCTTCAACCGCGACCCCCAGCGCCCGGCGGCCTTGCGCCGACTCGCGCTCGGCACGGGGGATGCCCTGTTCCACCTCACCGCGCTCTCGTTCGTCGCGCCGACGAGCCACATGGTGTTGTACGCGGACGAACACCCGGGGCCGAGTCACCTCGACTTCAAACTGCCGGCGCTCGGCACCGCTATCGTTCTCTACGATGTCACGGGGGCGGAGCTGGACCGCGTCACCTACACCAACCAGGCGGAGGGCGTCTCCTGGGGCCGGTTTCCGGACGGCGCTGCCTTGATCGAACGCTTCGCCGGGTCGATGAGTCCGGGGGCGCCGAACTTTCGGGCGGCTTATGGCGGGGTGGTCGTGAACGAACTGATGGCCCAAAACCGTTCGAGCAGCACGAACGCCGCCGGGCACTTCGCCGATTGGCTCGAGCTCTACAATCCAACCCCCACGAACTTTCCGCTGGCGGGCATGAGCCTGAGTGTTGACTCGACCAAGCCAGGTCAGTTCCTTTTCCCGGCCGGGACGGTGGTCCCGGCCGGCGGCTACCTGCTGGTCTGGTGCGATGGAAGCCTGCCGGCCGCGACGAACCTCTCCGAGCCGCTGAACACAGGCCGGTCGCTCCCCGCCCGCGGCGGGACGGTGCGCCTCTGGAATGCGTTGGGCCAGGCGGTGGACAGCGTGGCCTACGGCTTTCAACTTCCCGACCTGTCGATCGGTCGCGTGAGCGGCCTGTGGGCACTGTGCTCGAGCCCGACACCCGGGGCCGCCAATGCCCTGCCCGCCGCCTTGGGGGACACGACGCGCGTGCGATTGAACGAGTGGTTGGCGGACTCCGCGGGGGATGACTGGCTTGAGTTGTTCAATCCAGACACATTGCCCGTCGATCTGGCGGGGTGCGTCATCACGGACGATCCCTCGCTGGTCGGGCGCACGAACTACGTGATTGGTCCCTTGACCTTCATCGCCGGAGGCGCCTGGGTTCGCTGGCTGGCGGACGGCGAGAGCTCGAAGGGCCCGGACCATCTGCCGTTCCGGCTGGACCCGCTCGGCGAGACCCTCCGCCTCTACGCAACCAGCTCGGCGATCATCGACAATGTGGACCTGCTCGTTCAACGGCCCGAGGTTACCCAGGGACGCTTCCCCGATGGAGGGTCGAATATTGTTTTCTTTCCAGCCACGTCTTCGCCCGGCACGGGAAATTTCCTGCCGCTGGCCAATGTTGTGTTCAACGAGGTGCTGACGCACACTGACCCCCCGCTCGAGGATGCGATCGAATTGCTCAATCTCTCGGCGGAGCCCGTCGGCATCGGTGGCTGGCGCCTCAGCGATGACCCCGCCGTCCCCGCCAAGTACCGGATTCCAGATGGCACTGTCCTGGCGCCCCACGGCTACGCGGTGTTCTACGAAAGCCAGTTCAATCCGGCTCCCCCGGGCCCGGCAAGCGTTGCGCTCGACTCAGCCTACGGCGGCCAACTCTTCCTCTCGGCGGTGGATGGCGCCGCCCAGTTCACTGGCTACCGCGCCGTCGTCGCCTTCGGCGCGGCCGAGAACGGAGTTTCGCTGGGCCGTTACCCGACCTCGGTGGGTGTGGACTTCGTGCCGCTGGACCGGCGGACGTTCGGCGCCGACAGCCCGGCTTCGCTGAGCGAATTCCGCACCGGCACCGGCCGGCCCAACGCAACTCCACGGGTCGGCCCGCTGGTGATCAACGAGATCATGTACGCGCCGCCCAGTGGGCTTTCGGGCTCCGCCGGGACGGCTGCCGACGCCGAGTATATCGAACTTAACAATGTAACGTCGAACCCCATTCCATTGTATGATCCGCTGCATCACACCAATTCGTGGAAGCTCGCGGGTGGAATTGAGTTCTCATTCCCCGCGGGGGTTGTGCTGCCTCCTGGCGGCCTGGCGCTGGTGGTGCCGTTTGATCCCATCCACAGCCCCCAACTGGCGTTTGCCTTCCGGGCCAACTATCGCGTGGACCCGGCGGTCCCGCTGTTTGGACCTTACCAGGGCCACCTCGCTAACGAAGGCGAGACGATCGAACTGCTCAAGCCGGACCCGCCTCAACCGCCGCCTCGAGCCGGCGCGGGCTTTGTGCCCTACGTCCTTGCGGACCGCGTGGCCTATTCGCCGACCCCGCCCTGGCCCACCGCGGCCGCCGGGACAGGCAGATCACTGCAGCGCATCGCGGCGGGTGGTTACGGCAACGATCCCATCAATTGGAAGGCCGCCTGGCCTACCCCCGGCGCCGATAACTCTCGAGTCGTCATCGTGGATACCGATGGGGACGGGCTGCCGGATGATTGGGAGCGGGCCAACGGCCTGGATCCCACCGTATCCACAGGTGACCACGGTCCGGACGGAGACCCCGATCATGACGGGCTCTCGAACTTGACCGAATACCTGGCGGGTTCGCCCGCGAACATTCCTAGCGTGATGTTCGCGCGCATTTCCGTCTCCGCCGACGGCGCGCGGCTCGCGTTCAACTCGATCCCTGGCCGGGTTTATGTCCTCGAATATCGCGACTCGCTGGCCGCGGGCGAGTGGCAGCTCTGGAGCAATGTTATTCCACCGCCGACACTGCAGGTCCTGGAGGTGACATTGCGGCTGCCGCCGGGCCTGAACGCCAGGTTCTTCCGGGTGCTGATGTATTAGCCCGGCGCCGCGCGGCGCCACGCCGTGTCGTGCCGTGCCGAACTCAGATCCTTAGCGTCCGAGCAGCGACGAAGGTTGTTGGGGCGCCGGGTTCGGACCCGAAACGCTCGGTGGGGGGGGGGAGGCGCTGGGAGGCGCCGCTGGCTTCCGGGCCGCGGCCGTGGCCGGGCGCGGGTAGCGGGCCATTATCTGGCCAAAGTCAGAGTGCGCATCGCCGTAGCGGTGGAGTTCGCTCAGCACACGCTCGAGCCGCGGCCCGGTGTTGGTTGTGTAATCATTCACCGCCTCCGCCATCTCGGTCACTTGCCGGGTCAGGTCCACGGCCTGACTGCGTACCACGCGCACCTGGTGAAACAGGTACAGGTTCAAGCCGGCCAGCAGGACGATGAGCGTCCCGAGACTCAAATGGATCAGCTTCCGCAGGGCCTCGAGGGACGCCTGGAGCTCGGCTGGCGTCGGCGCCGGGGGAGTTGGTTCGGCGCTGGGCTTGGCAAACAGGGAACTGCCTGGGTCTGAAGGGGTGGTCATGGGCTAGCGGGTCGCGGGTTTGGCGGGCGCGCCGGCGCTGGGTTTGGGTTTGAGGTCGAGTTGCTGCAACAGGGGGTCTATGGCCGGGTTGCGCTTGCTGTACTCGAGGGCGTCGCTGGCCATGGCGCGGACGATTTCGTTGTTGCGACTGGCGACGCCGAGTTGGCGCTGGAGGGTTTGCCCTTGAGCCTGAAGCGCTTGGGCATATACGAGCACCCGGACATACCAATAGCAAAGGCCGACAGTGGCCACCGCGCTCACCATCAAGACGGCCACCAGCACGGTCGCCACGAAGTTCGACTTCATCATAAGCCCCCAAGTGTATGGGCTCGACAGTGCTTGTCCAAGGAACTTTTGCTCGCGTTAATTGCTTGATTCCTTGGGCTGGAACGCGCGATTCTACTGGCTCGCCGACGGGGCGCCTGCGCCCGAGGCGCGGACGGGCCGGCCACCGGCCAGGTGGACGGCATGAGGCCTGCTGGTTTATTAGCTCAATCGCGTGCCCAAAGAAGAACCGATCGAATTAACCGGAACGGTGACGCAAGTGTTGCCGGGGACGATGTTTAGGGTGGCCTTGCCGAACAAACATGAGGTCCTTGCCCACATCTCGGGCAAAATGCGCAAGAACTTCATCCGGATCAGCGTCGGCGACTCGGTCAATATCGAGATGTCCCCCTACGACCTGAACAAAGCCCGAATTACGTTCAGGCATCCGTAAGCTTTCGGCCGGCGGCTGGCCGCCCGCGGGCCGGAAGCACCCGGCCAGCCAGCCGACCCTTCCCCCCTCCAACACCCTGCCTACTTCGGGCACTGCCCGGCCAGGCTCAGTTTCAGTTCGATTTCGTCAGAGACCTTCTCCTCCGCCTGCCCCGGGTTGATGCCAAAGTCACTCCGTTTGATGGTGAAGCTCGCCCGCAGGACCAGCAGGTCCCCTTGCATGTTCGGCAGCCGCGCGCTCAGCTTGTCTTTGAGGTAAGTCAGCCGCACGGGCACCGTGAGGCTCTTGGTGACACCCTTAATCGACAGGTCGCCCGTGATCTCGGCCTTGGTCTCGGTTTCGACCGTCTTGACGCTGGCCACCTTGGCGACCCGGAAGCTGATTTCGGGATGCTTCGCCACGTCGAGCCACTTGTCCGAGTGCAAGTGTTGTTTCATCATCGGGTTGGGCACATGGAGCGTTTCGGTCGCCACAACCAGCCGGCCTTTCAGCGCCCCTGGGTTCGCCGGGTCGAACTCGACTTCACCCGAGACCCCCGCGGTCGAGCCGCTGATCGCCTCCAATGGGGCATCCAGCCGGAACGTGATGTTGTTCACACCCTTCGGGTCCTTGAAATCGAAACGCTGGGCCGCACTGACCCGCTCGGCCGCCAGGCCCGCCAACAAACTGAAAATTGCAATCGTTAGTGCGACTTTCATGCCGCATTAGATTCGTTGGGGCGCGGTCCGTTCAAGCTCTTTCCGCGGCAGACCCATGAGAGGGCGAAGAGCACCGCCGCCAGACCCAGCGCGGCGGCCAGAAAGTCCAGGCCGGGCAGGAAGGTCTTCTCCCACACCACCTGCGCCAGGCCGGTCACGGGGTCGCTGATCTCGCGGGCAATCGAGGTCTTGGTCCAGCCTCGATTCGGGCCGCCGAATAGCCACACCACCACGCCCACAAAGGCGAGGCCGCCGGCGATCCAACGGAGCAGGGTGCGCATGTCGGGTGCGGGCCGCATTCTCGGTCTTTCCGCGCCCGCTGACAAGTCGCGGTGCGGGCGGACCACATTTCCACGCGGGTAACAGGACTTTTGGCGCAACGGGTGACACCGTCCCGGCCTGGCCTGGCCTGGCCGCGCGGCGCACCTGGGCAGAAAAGCTTGCGCCAGCAGGGTCTTTTCTCATCCTTTGCCGATGCGAATCCACTTTCTGGGCGCCACCCGCACTACGACCGGGTCGATGTTCCTGATCGAGACCAACGGCCAGCGTGTGCTGCTGGAGTGCGGCTTGTTTCAGGGGCACCGCGAGGAGACCATCGAGCGCAACCGCAGCTTTCCGTTCGATCCCCGGCAGGTCGATGCGGCGGTGCTGAGCCACGCGCACATCGATCATTGCGGCAACCTGCCGAACCTCACCCGGCAGGGCTTCTCCGGCAGTGTGTATTGCACCTTCGCCACGCGGGACCTGGCCAGCATCATGCTCGAGGACTCCGCCCATCTCCAGGAGGCGGACGCGCGGTTCGTCTCGAAAAAGCGGGCCAAGAAGGGCCTGCCGCCGGTCGAACCGCTCTATTCGGTGACCGATGCGGAGAAGTCGGTGCGGCAGTTTGTGGCGTTGAATTACGATCGGCCCATCCTGGTGGCCGATGGCGTGACGGTGACGTTTCGCGACGCCGGGCATATCCTTGGCTCGGCGCAGGTGGTGCTCGACATCCGCGAAGGCGGGCGCAAGTTCCGCTACCTGTTCAGCGGCGATGTGGGGCGCGGAAACGATGACATTCTCCGGGACCCGCAGCCGGTTGAAGATGTGGACTTCCTCCAGATCGAGAGCACCTATGGCGGGCGGGAACACGCCCAGCGCGACAACGCGCGCGAGGAGGTGGGCCGGTTGGTGCGCGAGACCCTCGAACAGAATGGAAAGGTCATCATCCCCGCCTTCTCCGTGGGGCGCACCCAGCAGATCGTCTATGAGCTGCACCAACTCGCGGACGAAGGGCGGCTGCCGAAGGCGCCGATCTTCGTCGATAGCCCGTTGAGCGTGAACGCCACGGAGGTCTATCGCCTCCACCCGGAGTGTTTCAACGACAGCATCTACGCCTACCTCCGCGAGAAGGCCAATCCGTTCGGCATGGAGAACCTGACTTACATCCGCGAGCTGGCCCACTCGATGAAGCTCAACGACCTCAAGGAGCCCGTGATCATCATCAGCGCCTCGGGAATGTGCGAGGGGGGCCGCATCCGCCACCACCTCAAGAACCACATCGGCAACCCGCAAAACCTCGTGCTCTTCATTGGCTATTGCGCCGAGGCCACGCTGGGCGCCCAAATCCTCGCCGGGCAGAACCCGGTCAATATCTTCGGCGAGCCCCACCGGGTGCGCGCCCGAATCGCCCGGTTCGACGTCTTCTCCGGCCACGCCGACAAACACGAGCTGCGCCGTTACTTCGAATCGCTCTCGGGCGACCTCAAGCGCATCTCGGTGGTCCACGGCGAGGAATCGCAGGCCCTCGCCCTGGCAGAAACCCTGCGGCAGCTCCGTCCGCGGGCCGAGGTTGTCGCACCCGAGTATCGACAAGTGATCGAGTTCTGACGGCCCGTTCGGGGTACGGCCTGGCGCTGATGCCGCCCTGCTCCGAGGGGCACATACGCCCAGGTTCGCCCTTTCCGCTTCGCGTCGCCCGGCCCCGGGCGTTGCCTGTTAGCCCCGCGCCTTTTGTGAATGCAACTTCCTGTTGCCGCGTCATGCAGGGTGCGGCATCCTAAAGTGGTATGTTACGTTCGGATTCCCTCGAGTGGCAATGGCAATGGGCCGGGCACCCCCTGGCCCGGGCGTTCGCCATTTCGGTGGCGATCCACCTCTTTTTCTTCAGCGGCCTCGAGCTCTGCAACCGGTTCGACCTGTGGAGGTTCACGCCGTTCGCGTTCCTCACCCGCTCGCTTCGGATCGCGCCCGTGCGCCCTCAGCCGGCGATCGCAGCCAAGCTGCCGGCGCCCCCACCCAAACCGGCCGAGGTCAAGGAACTGCCGCTCGTCTTCTTGGACGTGGACCCCTCGCAAGCCGCCCCGGAAGCCCCGCCCGACACGAAGTATTACAGCGCCGTCAACACCAAGGCCGGCAACCCCGACGTCCGCCGCGAGGCCGAGAAGCCGAAGATCGAGGGCAAGCAGGATAAGGTCCCGAAAACGGCCGACTTGGTGAAGACCACGCCGCCGCCGCAACCACTGCAACCCGCCCCGCCCCCGAAAGTGGAGCCGCCACCGCCGAAGATCGAGCCGCCGCCCCCCAAACCGGAGCCGGTGGTAGTAAAACCCGAGCCGGTGGTCGCCAAAGTCGAGCCAACGCCGCCCCCCAAACCGGCGGAACGCGGCGACCTCGAACCCATCAAGCAGGTCGCCGCGGCCAAACCCGCGCCCGTCGTCCCCAAGGCCGTCCCCGCCCCGAGCCCGCCGCCCGCCCCCGCAGTCGAGCCTCCCCCCGCCCGCGCGCGCCCGCGGACCGTTGCCCAGGCCCAGGCCCAGCAGGGCGCCGATTCGCCGAGCGCCCTGCAGGGCGAGAAGATGCAACAGGAAGGAGGAGTCAGGCGGTTCTCGATTGCGGCCACGCCCGACTCCCGGGGAACGCCCCTGGGCAGCTACGACGCGCGCTTCATCCAGGCCGTGCAAAAGTGCTGGTACGCGCTGCTCGAGGAACAGCGCTTCGGGCTCGACCGCATGGGCAAGGTGGTGCTGGACTTCCGGCTGACCTACGACGGGCGCATCACGAACCTGAACCGCGTGGAATCGAGCGTGGGCGAGCTCTACAGCGCCCTGTGCGAACTGGCGATCACCAAGCCCGCCCCGTTCGAGAAGTGGCCTCCGGAGATTCGGCGGTTGATCGGCGCGAACTACCGGGAGGTCCGGTTTACATTTTACTATTGACAATTCTTTAGACGCTTATGCTCCAGTTTTTGATTGCCGGCGGGCCCTTCATGATCCTGCTAGTGCTGACCTCGCTGGTCAGCGTGACCTTCATCATCGAACGCGGTCTGGCGCTCCGGCGCTCGAAGGTCGTGCCGCCCCAGGTCGAGAGCGCCCTCGAGGCGACCCACGAGGACCGCGACCTGCGCACGATGGAGGCGGTTTGCCGCCAGCATCCCTCGGCGCTGGGCCGCCTGGTGCTGGCCGCCATCAAGCATCTGCCCTGGCCCAAGCCGGACAACGCGGACAGCATCCAGACCCTGGCCCGGCATGAGGTGGTGCAAATGGAGCGTGGGCTGGTGGTGCTCGAGGTGGTGGTCGGCATCTCTCCACTGCTGGGCCTGGTGGGCACGATCCACGGCCTGATCACCCTGTTCGGCGATTTGGGCAAGGCGGGCCTGGGCGACAACAGCCTGGTGGCCAAGGGCATTGCCATCGCCCTGAACACCACGCTCGCGGGGTTGCTCATCGCCATCCCCTCGCTGATCGCGTGGAGTTATTTCACCAAGAAGGTCGAATCGCTGGCCGTCGAGATGGAAACGCTGCTGGACGATTTCCTCCGCCGCCAGTACCGCCGCCGCGGCGAACGCGAAGAGCCGCGCCCGGTCACCACCATCCGCTAGGCACTCGCGCGGCGTTCCTCCCCGCCATCTTCATGCGCTTCACCCAACGCAAGCGTCGCCTGCCGCCGCCGATCATCATCGTCTCGTTGATCGACATTCTGATCGTGCTGTTGATCTTCCTGATGGTGACCACGACGTTCAAGCAGCAGCCCTCGATCAAACTGACTTTGCCGCAATCCACCCAGGCCAGGGCGGGGTCTTCCGACGGCAACCTGGTCGTGACGATCGCCAAGCAGGCGCCTTACCTCTACCTGGGGGCGGCCCCGGTTACGCTCGAGAAACTCCAAACCGAGCTCCGGTCCAAGGCGGCCAAGGAACCGCAGCCCGCGCTCGTGGTTCGCGCCGACACCGACGCCCCGGTGGGGCAGCTCGTCAGTGTGATGGACATCGCCAAGGCCGCCGGGTTCCGCAAGCCCGTGAGCATGTTCACCAAGAGCGGCCTCAAGCCGTAGGCCTCGAGCCGGGGTCACTTGGCGGCCACGCGGCCGAGGAGCCGCAGCACGCTCTCGACGATGCGTGGTTCCGCGTTGGTTTCCAGGTAACTGGTGCGGGCGCGCCAGGTGGTATAGCCGCCCAGGGGAAACTGGTCCGGAGGCGGAAGGTAACCATGGTGCCCGTTGGCCAGGCTGATGTTCATGGTCAGGCCCAGCGGGCTGCGGGCCTTGAGCCGCAGGCCCGTGCTGCCATACACCTCGCAGGGGATGGCGGTGATGCCGAGTTGGCCGATGCGGAGCGCCTGGAGTTTGAGTTCCACCCGCGGCGGCATCTGGCTCACCAGCACCGTCTCGCGCGCGTAATTCTCCTCCCAATTCCGCACGGGATGTCCCTGCACGTGCTCGCGGTAGTAGCTGGCCGCCAGGGCAAGCTCGTCCGGTGGCGGCTGGCGCACGCCCAGTGTCAGGCGTTCCTCGCGCATGGCCAGGGGCGCCCAATCCTCAAACCGGATCGTGCGGTAAGCGCGCAGGGCCGCTTGCGCGACTGCTTCGGCCACGGAGAACCGGTCGAACTCGCGCCGGGGACGGCTGAAGTCGATGCAGTTGGCGTCACCGCTCGTGCCGTTGCTCATCAACCCCACGAAAGGAACCGGTCCATTCGCGGTGCCCAGCAGCTCGCCGATCCGCCGCGCGAACACGCCGAAGTAATCCGCGGAGACGTTGGGCGCGCCGGCGTAGTGGGTCGAGTAATTGGCCAGCAGGGCCAGCGGCTGGCCCTCGGGGGTTTGGAGCGCCAGCACCGTGACCGCCGGGTCCACCGGGCCGGTCTGATGCAGCTTATTGGTGTTGTCATGGCCCGGGTTCATCTGCGCCTCGTTGTGCGTGCGGCCCGTGAACGGAACCGTCAGCGCCGTGCCGGGCTTCATGACCCAGCGGCGGCAGAAAACGAACTCGTGGCAAACATCCGCCCCCCAGCCAATCCGCGCGGGGCGCAGGTTCTGGTGGGCTTGCGCGAGGGCCTCGGCGATCTTGCCGGTAAGAAACTCGCGGTAGTCCAGGTGCGGATCGGTGCCGTGCACGCCCGTGACGGCCGGGGCGGAATGCGTGTGGGTGGCCGCGATCAACATCCGCTCGACGGGCACGCCGGTGGCCCGGCTCGCGGCCGTTTTGGCGGCGTCGAGCATCTCCCGCGGCATCAGGCAACTGTCCACCACGCCGATCAGGATCGTCGTCCGGCCGTCGTCCAGGGCCAGGCTGCGGACGTGGAGCGGGTCCTCGACACGGTTGGCCCAGACCTCGGTGATGTTCCCCGCCACGCGCACCGGCAACTGGCGGGGCGTGACATCGACCACGGCGGCGCCGGCGCGGAACAGACGCGGCGATTGGGCGGCCTGCGCCGGGCGGCCGGCGATCTGCCAGGCGCAGCACCAGGCCAATCCGGCGGCCAGCGCTCGAGCGATGCGGACGCGCGCGGCGTTCATGCGGTCCGACCCACGAGCCGTTCGAGGAACAGGCGGGCTTTCCTCGCCTGGGCGGTGACGCTGGCCGGCTCACCGCGGTCCAGGCACTCGACCACGAGCGGCCCGCGCGTAAAGCCGCCCTGCTTCAGACGGGCGAACACGCTCGGAAAATCCACCTTGCCTGTGCCCGGCGTTACAAGGACTTCCTTGGGATGCCGATAATCCTTGACACTCATCCCCGCCACCAGGCCGTCCACGGTTGCCGCGTCGGTCACCGGATCGAGCTGGCCGTCCGAATAATAAAAGATGTTGCCGGGATCGTACCAGAGGCGGAAGTTGCGATGGCCCACCGATTCGATCGCCTTGCGGCAGTGGGGGCCGGTGGCGATCTGTCCGCCGTGAGGCTTGATCGTGAGCCGGACCCCCTTGGCTTGCGCAAAGTCGCACACCTCGGCGATGGACTTGTAGTAGGGCTCGTACAGCTTCTCGTCGCCTGCGCCCCCGAGCAACAGGTCCGGCGAACCGCACGCCACGCAGTGCCCGACCAGTGCCTGGAGCGCCTTGACGTTGTCCGCCACGACTGCCGTGGGGCGGTAATCGCCATAGACCGAAGCGGTCTTGAGGCCGCGCTGCCGGACCTGGGCGCCGATGGCGGCCGCCTCTTCCGGCGAGGTTTCGGCGGTGATCATCACCCACGACTTGCCTTTGGCGGTGAGGATGCCGGCGTGGCTGAAGCCGGCCTCGGCGATGCCATCCAGGGCCACGCGGTAATCGTGTTGATCCCAGGGCCGGGTGTAACAACCCAGGATCCAGCCGTCCGTCGAGGCCGGGTCCGCCGCGCCTTGGCTGGCGGAGGAGCCGAGTGTTCCCGCCAACGTAGCGGCGGCGCCGCGGGCCAGAAACTCACGCCGGTTCATTCGTAGAGGCTGTTGCATAAGGCTGACTTGGAGGCCGCCGGGGCGGTTCATTCGAGCGATGCAACAGTATGAACGCCGCGGCGCCCGAAGTCGAACATTTCTGGACAATCAGGCCCGGGTTTGCTACCGTCCGCGCATGGCTTGGCCCCATACGGAACCGCGCCCGAGCGTCATGGCAGCGTTCGTCCTCGTCTCCTGCTCAGCGAAGCCCGCCGGTTCTGGCTCCGTATGTTCGAGCGTCTGAAGAAGTGGCTCGGCGGGTCCGCGCCGAAAGCCGCACCCCAACCCTCACCGGCCGCGCGGCCTGCCACCGGCGCGGCCAAGAAACCCACCGCCCCAGCCAAGTCCGCACCCGCGCCCGCGCCGAAGACGGCGGCTGCTCCCGCGGACGTTGTCGTGATCGCGAGCCCTCGCTCCGGTGCTCCAGCGGCGGCGGCCTCGCCCGCTGCGCCCGCCCCTACCCCGGCGGCGGCGTCTCCGGCGCCAGCCACCGCTGCCGCGGCGCAGGTGGCCCCGACCCCGACGCCCCTCGCGGCGGTGAATCCCGATGAGGTGGCGCTGCCTTGGGCGGCCGTTCTGGCCAAGTGGCCCGAGCCCGTGCGCCTGGCCTTGGCAGACGAACGCATGGCCCAGGCGATCCACCTCCCGCTCGCGGCCCTGGAACCGGGCATTAAGCGGGGGAAACTGGCCTTTCCGTGGGGCCAATTGTGCCGGTATGTCCGGCCGCGCTCGAGTACCTTGACCGGCGCGGTGCCGGAGGATTCGGTCGTGGAAATCCCGCTGGCGATCGCCGTGCCACTGTTTTTGCAGCGCGCTGCGCCGACCGTCAACCGGCGCGAACGAGCCGTGCCGACCGAGATACCAGACCTGTTCACGCCACCTACTCCAGGGGCGGCGCCGGTTGCCGAGCCCGAGGTCGCCCCTGCGGTCAAGGCGTCGGCGCCTCCCGAGCCGCCCCCAGCCCCGATTCCCCCTCCGCCGACCGAGTCCGTCGTCAAGCCGCCTGCCGCACCGCCCGCGCCGGAACCCGTCTCCAAGCCGATCCCGGCAGCGGGCCTGCCCCAACCCGCCAACCGCCCCATCCCTGCAGCGCACCTGCCAGAACCGGCGTCGCGGCCGACAGGCCCCCTGCCCGCGGTTTCGCCTGCACCGCCTTCGCCCCGACCTGTCGCGGCTGCGCCCGTCCCTGGCGCGGATGTCGTTGTGGTGCCCTGGGCTCCGGTGGTGGCGAAATGGACCGAGGCCCAGCGCCAGGCTGTGGCTGAGGAAACCACCATCGACTCGATCCATTTCCCGTTGGCCGAGTTCGAGCCGGCTCTGAAACGTGGCTGGCTGGCGTTCCCGTGGAGCCAGATCTGCCAGTATATCCAGCCGCCCTCGGCCACGCTGGCCGGGCGGATGGCCGGAGGCGAGGTGGTCGAGGTTCCCCTGCCGGTCGCGGTGCCGTGTTTCCTGAGCCGGGGCACGCCGGTTCGCAAGCAACAGGAGCGCGTGGTGCCGGCCAACGTGCCCGATTTGTTTGCGGTGCCCGCCGCACAGAAAGCGCCCGCGCCCACCGCACCAGCGGCTGTGCCGGCGCCGACGCCCGTGCCGGCGGCGACCCCGGCAGCACCGACCCCCGAGCCGGCGCTGGCAGCGGTGTCTCCCCCGCCCAGCCCGCCCGCGCCGGTCGCTGCGCCGCCACCCGCGCCCACTCCCGTGCCCGAGCCGCGGACTTCCGACCTGGCGCCTGGCGCCGAGCCGAGGATCCCCGCCCCGGCCGCGCTCGCGTCGCTGGCCATCGCCCCGGTCGGGGCGCAGCCGCCTATCCCAGCACCTGTTCCCGCGGCGGCGCCGCCCGAGCCGGCGCCTGCCCCAGCGCCCGCGCCGCCCACGATCTCCGCCGAAGCCCCGGCCAAGGTCCCCGCCGCGCCACCTGCCGTCGTGATTCCACCGGAAGAGCCGGAAGAAGAAGGCAAGGAGTACGAACCGGCCGAGTTCGTCGAGCACGTGGCGAACTTGCCCGGCGTCGAGGGCGCCGCCCTGGCGAGCGCCGACGGCCTGCTCGTGGCCTCACGCCTGTCCGAAGAAGTGGACGGCAACACGGTGGCGGCGTTTTTGCCGCGGCTGTTCAAGGAGGCCTTCGCCAACGCGCGCGCGTTTCACGTGAGCCGGTCCGACAGCGTGGTCTATGTGTTTCCCGAGATGACGCTGGCGGTGATGAAGGTGGACGGCCATTACCTGGCCGCAGTGGGCCGGTCGATCAAGTCCATGGCGGTGGCGCGACTCGCCGACGTGGCACGGAACGCCACGTTGGGCCGGGGCAAGCGGGAAAGCCGAACTGCCTGAGGGCGCACAAGTCATTGCCATGCCAATCATCGTCCACGCAACCAAAGAGATTCAGATCAAGGTGGTCTATTACGGTCCCGCCAAGAGCGGCAAGACCACCAACCTCGAGCAGGTGCACGCCCAAGTGCAGCCGCCTCCCGGCGAGGAAAAGAGCAAACTGGTGAACCTGGCCACGGGTTCGGACCGCACGCTGTTCTTCGATTTTCTGCCCATCCAGGCCCCGACCATCGCGGGCTACAAGACCAAGGTCCAGCTCTACACCGTGCCGGGCCAGGTCATTTACGCGATCACCCGCCAGCTCGTGTTGCGCGGGGTGGATGGCATTGTGTTCGTGGCGGACTCGCAGTACGACCTCATGCCCGAGAACCTCGAGAGCTTCGCGGACCTCGAGAGCAACCTCCAGACGCTGAAGCTCAACCTCGCGAACATCCCGTACGTGCTGCAATACAACAAACAGGACCTGCCCAACGCCGCGCCGCGCGAATACCTGGATTACGTCTTGAACGACCGCGAGGTGCGCGTGCCTTCGTTCACGGCTACGGCCGCGGAGGGGGTGGGCGTCTTCGATACGCTCAACGCGATCGCCCGCATCCTGATCCAGAAATTCCTGTTCGAGATGGAAAAGAAGAGTGGCTGATGTGAAGCAATTCCCGCAGTTGGTCGAAGCCGACTTCGAGGCGCTCCGGCGCCTGCTCGAGGAGTTCCTGGACAAAACCGGGGCCAGCCTGGCGTTGCTGGTCGAGCGGGCGGGTTACCTCATTCTGGGCGCGGGCGACGCGAAGAAGGTCGATACCACCCAACTGGCCACGCTGGCCGCCAACGCCTTTGCCGCCTGCCAATTCATCGCCGAGCAACTTGGCAACACCGCGTTCAACAGCATGTTTCAACAGGGCGATCCGCTCGACGCGCTCTGGCGCCAAGTGGACGAGACATGCCTGCTGGTGACGGTGTTTCCGACCGAGGCGGGGGTCGGCTTCGTGCGCTACCACGCGGAAACGACCGCGCGGCTCATGGCCGAGCGGCTCTCGATCGCCCGGGAGCACACCGCCGGGCCGGGCCTGGACCTGAGCGATCTCAACCCCCGGGACGTTGCCGAGCTTTTCAAGAAGAAGGACCAGTGACTCCGCCACCGCGGGCCGCGCTGGCCACGGCGCCGGAGGACTGGCGAACCAGGCGGCTCACCCGCGGCCCGTAAGCTTGGACCAAAACGACCGGTTCTGAGAGGCCCGTTGCTGGACTTTCAACTGGCCCAGGATGGACTGCCACGCGATGTAGATCTTGTGCCACTGGTTCTCGAGCAAGCGCAGGGCGCCCTCGTCCATCTCGCTCACCAGCCGGATGGACGGCGCGTTGCTCACCAGGCTATGGATGTCCTTGCGGTCCGGCAAGCCGGACTCGACGGCGGCCAGCAGGAGCTCGAGTTCCTGGGTGAGCACGCTCTTGATCTCGAGAAACTGGTTCTCATCCTCCTGCGTAAACTGCTTCGTCCGCGCCAGGGTGAGGTAGTGGTTGAACTGCTTCCAGCACTCGAGGTAGTTCTCCATCTGGAGAATCAGTTGGTCGATCTTCGTGGTGGGCATAGGACAGGGAGGGTGGGTGTCAACCAACGGTCTGCGGAGCAAGGAAGATCATGGCGCCGCCACGCAGTTCGCGCGCCGTAACCTTGAGGGCCGGGTATTGGATTTGGATTTCGGTGAGCACTACCTGCGCCTCCCGCGCGGCCTGGAATGTCGATACCGCCGCATGGGCCAGTTTGCGCACGGTCTCCGGCGAGAACGTGTGCGGCAAGGTCGAGGCCACGACTTTGCACGAACCGTCCACGGTGAAGCAGCCGCTGGGCAGGCGCACGAGGCCCTGACCGCGGCCTTTCGGGGATGCGCCTAGGAGTCCCATTGGGTGAGGATTCGGGTCATCGTGGCGCGCACCTGGTCGGCGGAGAGCGTCGAGCGGAAGCCGGCGCACACCGTGTCTTCTCCGCGCGGGCTGATCATGATGTGATGACGCAGGCCGCAGCCCTGGACGTGGGTGATAGGGCCAACATGGAGCTCTTCCCCCAGCGCGCGGAACCGCTCGAGGGTGGCGCGCGCCCATTCGGCCAGCACCGGCGGGTCCTCGACACCCCAGGCCTTGATCGGGGCCTTGCGGTCCTTGCCCACGGCCAGCCCAAACTCGACGCCAGGATGCCGGAAGGGCGACTTGGCGGGCGTGGCCGCCCCGGCACCGGGCTCGTTCCCGCCCGTCCCGGCGCCAGTGCCGCCGGCTTCGTCCAGGACCTGCGCCGCGCCCAGCAACAGGCTCTCGTACGACCCGAAGATCGCGCGCTTGCGAGCCGGTTCGGGCGGCAAGATTTCGAAATTGCCCGTTTTCCAGGCCAGGATTCTCTGGAACGCGGCTTCCCCCGCGAGGTCTGGCGCGGCGGCATCGATGATCTCGCCATCTTGGAACCAGACTCGGGCTTCTTGCGCTCCGTTGCTGATCTTGATCACGCTGGAACTGCGGCAGAGGCACTCCATCTGAATGATATCCACCAGGCCCTTGCTCTGCATACCGCGAAAGCCGCCCTTGGCGCACTGGTCCAGCAGCGACTCGACACAATCCAGGAAGCTCTTGATGCCCGGCCCGGTCGTGGGTTTTTCCAGGTAGAGGTCGAGTCCCATCCCATAGGCCCGGGCGCGGAACTGCTCGTCGGTGATGGCCGTGAGCATCGCCGTGCGCAATTGCGGGAACTTGCGCCTCACGATGGCGAGCACCTGCAGCCCGTCCATGTGCGGCATGTTCAGATCGCACAGCAGCAGGGAAAACGGCTCCGACTCGAGCATGGCAAGCGCCCGCGCGCCCGAGTCGGCGGTGCGAACCTCGGGTTTGCTGGGGAGTCGCGCCAGCAACTCGGGGTAAATCTCCAGGACGTTTTGTTCGTCGTCCAGGAGCAGAATCTTCGGACGCTCAGCCATAACTGCCCACGCGCCAAGCACAACAGTTCCCGTCACAAAAGGCAAGCCTCGCGTGCTCCCGTGCCAGCGGTGCAGCGGTGGTCTGCCCCCCATGCACCCGCAGTGAACGTCCTCGAGGCGAAGAGGATCGGGCCGGCCCCCTTCGAGCTCGCCGATCCGGCCGGCACCCGCGATGGGAACGGCGCCGCCTGGCTTCACAAACCGCGCCAGGCAGTTCAGATAGCGATCGTCAGGGCCGATGGTTCCAGAATCTTCTCAGGCCAAGCGCCCCGAGCACCGTCACGACCCCTAACGCTAGCGTCGAAGGCTCGGGTGCCAGCGCAAACTCGAGCCGGTCCAGCAGGATCGCTCCGGATCGCCCGGATGGATTGTCGAACGTGAGCTGAACGATCGAGAACGGAACGCTGTTGGCGACGCCGAAGAACTGAAGGTTCTGAAGACCGTCCCCGCCGGCCGGGCCGCCATTGTCGCCAAAAAGCAGGCTGTTCGAGTAATTCCCCAGATCGTCATAGTAGGCGGACAGACTTGCGTCATTCAGATCGTTGACATCGAGCCCGAATGCCGTGATCGGCATGGCGAAGGAAAACGTCACCGTGAGCGAAGGGTTCCCCTCATCCACCCACAGGGCAAAGGCCCCGTCCGTGACTCCCCGCGCCAGCGAGCTTTGCTGCAGAAGGCTCCCGCTGACCGATGAACTGACCGTAAAGTGCGGAGCGCCGACCGGAAACGAAACGGATTCGCCCGCCGGAAAAGGGCTCTCGAAGGACTCGAGTGTGAGCGGGGCAGACCCCGCAAAGACATGGAAAAGCGCCCGTCCAGTGCCAGGCTGGCCGCGGGAAAATAGCGGCACTTGTGCCGCTGTCTCGATGCCGGGAGCGAGAATCAACACCGTGAGAAGGGATTGGAGGCATCGCCGCAGCGTCGGCCGGGCGGCAATCCGGCGGCGGGTTCGACAAAGCACACTTCTAATGGTCTTCATTTTGTCTTATGGTTGGATGCAGCGAGTGTTGGTAGTCTTCGTGCCGCATGAGAAGTGCCGCTCGGTGGGTTGGCTACCGCGAGCGGCCCGGAATGGCCAGCAGCCAGGCGGCTGCCACGATCCCATGCGGCCGATCGAGAGCCGCGGAGGCGTTCGGATCGGTTGCCATGCCCGCTCCTTACACGGACGTCTACCCAAAGTCAAGCACGATGAGCGGGCATAATTCCTTGCAGCCGGACGCCTTTGTCCCAACAATCCCACCCTTTGCCGCCCGTCAGCGATGATCGCGCGGGCATCCCTGTGACCACCATGAGATTGATTCGTTCGAGCAAGGCCGCCAGCCTGCGTTGGCCGGCCCTTTTCGGCTTGGCGCTGACGCTGTGCGGAGCCGACACCCCCAAGTTCGTCCTCGAGAAGGGCGACCACATTTGCCTGGTCGGCAACAGCCTCGCCGAGCGCACCCAGCACGACGGCTGGCTCGAGACCTGCCTCCAGGCCCGTTTCCCCGAGCACCAGCTCGTCATCCGCAACCTCGCTTTCACCGGCGACGAGTTGACCGTGCGCCTCCGCTCGGAGAACTTCGGCAGCCCGGACGAGCATCTCGCCAGGCATAAAGCCGACGTCATCCTGGCGTTCTTCGGCCTCAACGAGAGTTTCGCCGGCCCCGCCGGGCTCCCCAAGTTCAAACAGGACCTGGCCCGATTCATCCAGGAGACGCTTGGTCACAAGTATAACGGACGAACCGCTCCGCGCCTCGCGCTCCTCTCACCCGTTGCGCATGAGAATTTGCGCAATCCCGACCTGCCGGATGGGGCCGAGAACAACCGCAACCTCAAGCTCTACGCCGAGGCGATGGCCGAGGTGGCCAAGGCCAACGGCGTGCCTTGTGTGGACCTGTTCACGCCCTCGCTCGACCTTTACGCAAAGTCCACGACGCCGCTGACTCTGAACGGCATCCACTTGGGCGAGTATGGCAACCGGCTCCTCGCCCCGGTGATCGTGCGCGGGCTCTTTCCTGACCTGCCGGAGCCTGCACTCCGGGCGCCGGCCCTCGAGCGCATCCGCGCCGCTGTTATCGACAAGGACTTCCACTGGTTCAATCGCTACCGCACCGTGGATGGCTACAACGTCTATGGCGGCCGCTCGCAAATGAAGTATGTCGATAATATCAGCAATTGGGACGTGCTCCAGCGCGAGATGGAGATGCTCGACGCGATGACCGCCAGCCGCGACCAGCGCATTTGGGCCCTGGCGCAGGGCAAGGACGCGAAAGTCGATGACAGCCACACGCCACCCGCCATCCCCGTCAAGTCCAACAAGCCCGGGCCGGGCGCGGGCGGCGCGCACGCATTCCTCGACCCGGAGGAAGCGATCCGGCACATGAAGGTCCCGAGCTTCATGAAGGTGAACCTGTTCGCCTCGGAAAAGGACTTCCCGGACTTGGCGCGACCGGTGCAGATGACTTGGGACACCAAAGGCCGTCTCTGGGTGGCCGTTATCCCCTCGTATCCGCACTGGGACCCCAAGGAGCCGCTCAACGACAAGGTGTTGATCTTCGAGGACACGAACGGTGACGGTCGTGCCGACCGCTGCATCACCTACGCCGATCACTTGAACATGCCTACGGGCCTCGAGTGCTACAACGGCGGCCTGCTCATCGCCCAGGCGCCGTACCTGATGTTCATGCAGGACACCAACGGCGACGACCGGGCGGACACCTGGACCCGGCTCCTGGGCGGCATCGACTCGGCCGACACCCATCACACGGCCAACAGCTTTGTGCTCGATCCGGGCGGCGCGCTGTACTTTCAGGAAGGTGTTTTCCATCATACCCAGGTGGAAACCCTCTCGGGCGTGGTGCGGAACATCAACGCCGGCGTCTTCCGCTATGAGCCCCGCACCCACGCCTTCGATGTCTATGTGGCCTACGGCTTCGCCAACCCTCACGGGCATGTCTTCGATCGTTGGGGGCAGGACTTTGTTACCGACGGCACGGGCGCCGAAACCTTCTACGGCACGAGTTTCTCCGGGCGCGCCTATTTCCCGAACAAGCACCCGGCGCCGCCCAAGCCCTATCAACAGCGTACCCGGCCCTGTCCGGGCACGGAGATCCTCTCGAGCCGCCATTTCCCCGAGAACCTGCAAGGCAACCTGCTCGTGGCGAACGTCATCGGCTTCCTGGGCATTCTCCAGTATAAAATGGCGGATAAGGACTCGGGCTTCGCTGGCGCCGAGGTCGAGCCCATCATCCAGTCCGACGACCCGAACTTCCGGCCCGCCGACCTCAAGATCGGCCCGGATGGGGCGCTCTACTTCCTGGATTGGCAGAACCCGATCATCGGCCACCTCCAACACCATCTGCGCGACCCGAGCCGCGATCGCACCCACGGCCGCATCTATCGCGTCACCTGCCCCGATCGTCCGCTGCTGACGCCCGCCAAAATCTCCGGCGAACCGATACCGAAGTTGCTCGAGCTGCTCAAGGCGCCGGAGGATCGCACCCGGTACCGTGTCAAGATAGAACTGAGCGCCCGCAAGACCGCCGATGTGACGGCCGCCTTGAAGTCCTGGACCGCCGCCCTGGACCCGGCCGACCGTGACTACGAGCATCATCTGATGGAAGCCCTCTGGGTGTGCCAGTTTCATAACGTGGTGGACCAGGCCCTCCTGAAGAAGATGCTCAGATCGCCCGATTTCCACGCGCGCGCCGCCGCCACGCGCGTTCTGTGCTACTGGCGCGATCGTTTGCCGGAAGCGCTCGAGTTGCTCAAGGCCCAGGCGAATGACGAGCATCCTCGCGTGCGCCTCGAGGCCGTCCGTGCCTGCAGCTTCTTCACCACTAGCAAAGCCGCCGAGGTAGCCCTCGAGTCCGTCAATCACCCCCAGGACCCCTGGCTCAAATACACCCTCGAGGAAACGCTCAAGACCCTCGACCGGTTCAAGTGACCAGCCCGCTTCTTGAACGAGGCAGAAGACGGCTTTGCCTGTTGGCAGGACTGCTGCTCGCTGTCCCGAGCCTGACGGTCCGGGCGCAAGCCCAACATGAAGGGCACGCGCCGGCCGCGAACCCCGATCCCGCCGCCGACCGGCCCGTCGTGTTCCTGGACAAGAGCCCGCGCATCGTCGCCTACCAGTTAGGCCGCCTCTCGAACGCCCGGTTGTTGCGGGTTGAACGTGACACTTCGGATGCCAAGTTCGCCCCCGTGTACGAGGCCATCCTGGGCCGGGCCGGCATGGAGCCGAAGCATCGTGTCGAAGCCGCCAGCGCCCTGGCCAAGCTCCGGCGGACGGACGCTGCGGGTGAGTTGATCGCGGCCATCAAGCGCGCCGATAACGAAGCGGCGGCGCCCGCGATCCCCGATCTCGCCCGCCTGCTGCTCGACAGGCCGGCGCCCGTCTTGCGCAGCCACCAATCCGAGCTCGAGGGCCTGGCCGCCGAGGCCGCACAACCGGGACAGCGTGGCCCGGCGTTTGCCGCGCTGGTTTCCATCGCGCCACCGGAAGTCGTCTGGGCTTGGGCCGAGCAAAAGCAGGCGCTGGCCGCGTTGCTGGCGGGACTCCCTCTGCAACCGGAGGCGAGCCGGCGTGCGGCCTTCGCCTCACGCATCGAGCCGCTCCTGAGGCCCGGCGGCGATCCTTCCACGCTGCGCGGCGCGATTGCCGCCGCCGCCGCCCTCCCCGGGCGCGAAGCGCCCGTGTTCGCGGCCCTGGCGCAGCTCTTTGCCGCAGGGGCCGAACGGCCGGCGGTCGTCCGGGCGATCCAGCAGGTCCCGAAGGACCGTTGGCCGGCCGATCAGCTCATGGCTCTGGCCGAAGCCCTCATCGACTATGCCGCCAAGGCCCCGGAGACGGAGCGCATCGAGGCGAATTATCTTGACACGCTGCAACTGGGCAAGGACCTGGCCGCACGGCTTCCGCGCGAGCAGGGGGTGAAAGTGCGCCAGGCCCTCGCCGCCGCGGGCGTGAACATTATCCGCCTCCGCACGCTCCCCGAGCAGATGTACTTTGATCAAACCCTCATCCCCGTTGAAGCGGGCAAACCGGTCGCGATCATCTTCGAGAACCCGGACGCAATGCAGCACAACCTGGTGCTCACCGCCCCCGGGGCGCTCGAGGAGATCGGCCAGGCCTCGGAAAAGATGCCCCCCACCCCCGACGCCGAGGGCCGTCTCTACGTGCCCTCCTCGCCCAAGGTGCTCCACGCCACGCGCCTGCTCAATCGCGGTGAACAGGCCGTGCTCCGCTTCACCGCGCCGGCCAGGCCGGACCGCTACCCTTACGTCTGCACGTTCCCCGGGCATTGGCTGCGGATGCGCGGCACGCTGCTGGTGGTCGAGGACCTCGAGGCCTACCTTGCTCAAGCGCCGGCCGTTGCCGCTCCCACCATCACGGAATGGAAGCTCGAGGACCTGGCCGCCGGCCTGCCCGCGGGCTTGAGCGGGCGCGACCCTCAGCGAGGCCAGGAGGTGTTCGTCACCGCCGGTTGCGTCGCCTGCCACCAGGTGGGTTCCCTCGGGGCCGTTTATGGCCCGAACCTGGGCGGCGTCTTCGCCAAGTATCAAAACGACCCCAGAACTGTCCTGGGCGAGATGCTCGAACCATCCAGGAACATCGACCCACGCTACCGCGCCTGCAATCTCAACCTCGCCAACGGCGACAGCCTGACCGGCTTCATTCTGCGCGAAGACGCCGAGTCGGTTACGATCCAGACGGGTGCCGCCGAGTCGCTGATTCAGCAAGTCCCCAAGAAGGACATTCAAAGCCGCGAGCCCCAGGAATCCTCGGTCATGCCAGGCGGTCTGCTCAACTTGCTCAGCAAGGAACAGATTCTCGACCTGCTCGCGTTCCTGGCGGCCGCCCGGCCGTAGCATCGGACAACGCGGAAAGGGCGAACCGGAGTGGAGTGGGAACGGCGGACGAACCGGCGACAAGCTGTCGCCGCACCGCACCGGGCCGGCGTGGCTTGGCGCTTGCGCGTGGCGTGGTTGGTTCGGCACCATGCCCGCCCGCGTGCTGACGATCTCCGAAGTAAGCAAGGCCTACGGTGGACGCACCCTGTTCGCCGGGGCCTCGCTGCAGCTCAACCGCGAGGACCGGATTGGCGTGGTCGGTCCCAACGGGGCGGGGAAGTCCACGCTCCTGTCCCTGATCCTGGGTCTCGAGCGCCCGGACACCGGCGCCCTCGAGCTCCAGCGGGGAACGACCCTCGGACATCTCCCGCAGGAAAACGCCCCCGCCGGAGATCAGACGGTGCTCGAGTTGGCCACCGCCATCACCCCCGAGCTCGGGCTTTTGCAGGCGCGACTCAAGACCTTCGAGGCCGGCCACGACCACGACTCCGCCGATTACCACGAGGTCCAGGCGCGGTTCGATCAGCTCGGCGGGTACGCGCTCGAGACCAAGGCCAAGAAAATCCTGGCGGGGTTGAGCTTTCGCCAGTCCGATTTCCATCGGCACGCGCGCGAGATGAGCGGGGGCTGGGTGATGCGCGCTTACCTGGCCCGCCTGCTGGTGCAGGAGCCGGACCTGCTCCTGCTTGATGAACCGACCAACCACTTGGACCTCGAGGCCCTCCTTTGGTTCCAGGCGTATCTCGCCACTTACCCCGGCGCGATCCTCATGATCTCGCACGACCGGGATTTCCTGAACCAACTGGTCACGTCCGTCGTCGAGCTCCGCCAGAGCCGCCTCATTCGTTATCGGGGCAACTACGACCGCTACCTGGAGCAACGCGAGGCCACGGAAGATCAACTCGTGGCCGCCTGGAAGAATCAGCAGCGCAAGATCGCCCAGTTGCAGCGGTTCGTGGACCGCTTTAGGGCCAAGAACACCAAGGCCGCCCAGGCCCAGAGCAAGCTCAAGCAGATCGAGCGCATGGAGAAGATCGAGGCGCCCGCGGGCGAAGAGGCGACGATCGGCTTTGCCTTTCCGCAACCCCAGCGGAGCGGGCTGCGCGTGGTGGTGCTCGACCACGTCCGCTTTTCCTACGGCGAGCAGTTGGTCTATGACGGGCTCCACTTCCATGCCGAGCGCGGGGGGCGGTTCGTGTTGGTCGGTCCGAACGGGGCGGGCAAATCGACGCTGCTCAAACTGCTCGCGGGCGTGCTCACCCCGCAGGCCGGCCAACGGCGTCTCGGGCACAACGTGCGCGCCGGCTATTACTCCCAGTACCGCGTCGATATGCTTCACCCCGGTTACACGGTGCTCGAGGAGGCCTTCGACACGCCCCAACGGCTCACCGAAACGTTCGTGCGCACCGTCCTGGGCTCGTTCCTCTTTCGCGGGGATGACGTGTTCAAGAAAGTGTCGGTGCTCAGCGGCGGTGAGAAGAGCCGGCTGGCGCTCGTCAAACTATTGCTCGATCCGCCGAACCTCCTGCTCATGGACGAGCCGACCACGCACCTGGACCTGGCCAGCGTGGACGCGCTGCTGTTTGCCCTCCAGCAATTCGAGGGAACGATCATCTTCATCAGCCACGACGTCTATTTCATTCGCGAACTCGCCAACCAGGTCGTGCATGTCCAGGATGGCCGGCTCACTCTCTATCGTGGCGACTACCAGTATTACCTCGACAAGACGAAGGGCTCGGGCGGCGCGAACGTGACCGCCGGAGCCGCCGCCGAGGCGCGTCCCGGCCAACTGTCCAGCCCGCCTGCCGGCGCCGTGGCGGAAGGACCCTCGCGCAAGGAGCAGAAGCGTCTCGAGGCCGAGCAGCGCCAGGCTCGCTCTCGCCTCCTCAAAGCGGCGCGCGAAGAGGTGCGCGAGTTCGAACGCCAGATCGCCGAGCGCGAGGCCCGGCAAGTCGAGCTGACCGCCGAGCTCGAGAAGCCCGAAACCTACGCCCAACCCGGCCAGGCGATGCGCATCAACCGCGAACTCCAGGCGCTGCTGGCCGAACTCGAGCGGCTCACACCCGAATGGGAGCAGGCCGCTACGCGCCTGACGCAGTTGGAAGCGGCTAGCACGTGACCGTGCGGACCGACCCACCTACTCCCACTCGATGGTGGCGGGCGGCTTGCTCGAGATGTCGAGACAGGCGCGGTTGACGCCCTTGACCTCGTTGATGATCCGGCTGGCGAGCGTCTCGAGCAGTTCGTAGGGCAGCCGCACCCAATCGGCCGTCATGCCATCCTGCGATTCGACCGCCCGGATCGCAATCGTGTAATCGTAAGTCCGCTCGTCGCCCATCACGCCCACGCTGCGCACGGGCAATAACACCGCGAAGCTCTGCCAGATGCGGTAATACCAGCCGCTCTTTTTCATCTCGTCCACCACGATCCAATCGGCCTGGCGCAGGATCTCGAGCCGCTTGGCCGTGACCTCGCCCAGGATGCGCACCGCCAGCCCCGGCCCCGGGAACGGCTGGCGATGGACGATCTCTTTCGGCAACCCGAGCTCGAGCCCGAGCTGCCGCACCTCGTCCTTGAAAAGGCATTTGAGCGGCTCGACCAAACGGAACTTCATGTTCTTGGGCAGCCCGCCCACGTTGTGATGGCTCTTGATCAACGCCGCCGGATTCCCCGCGATCGGCACCGATTCGATCACGTCCGGATACAGCGTCCCCTGCGCGAGAAACTTCGCCTTGCCCGCCCGGCGCGTGGCGGCCTGGAACACCTCGATGAACGTCCGTCCGATGATCTTTCGCTTCCGCTCGGGGTCCGTCACTCCTTTGAGCGCGCGCAAAAAGCGCCGCGAGGCCTCCTCGTACTGGAGCTTGATATGGAAGTGCCGCCCGAACACCTCGCGCACCATATCGGCTTCGCGCGCGCGCAACAGGCCGTTGTTGACAAAAATGCACGTCAACTGGTCGCCGACCGCGCGGTGGATCAGCGCGGCCGCCACACTCGAGTCCACGCCCCCGCTCAGGCCCAGGATTACCCGCTCGCCGCCCACTTGCGCCCGGATCTCCTCGACCGACTGGTCGATGTAATTGCGCATCGTCCAGTTCTTGCCGCATTCACAAACCCCGTGCACGAAATTGCTGATGATCTCTTTGCCCCGCGGCGTGTGGGCCACCTCTGGGTGGAATTGCAGCCCGAACAACCGCTTCGCGTGGTGCTCGATCGCGGCGTAGTCCGAGTTCTCCGTCGTGGCCACCGGCGCAAACCCCTTGGGCAGCGTCGTGAGGTTGTCGCCGTGCGAGTTCCAGACCTGGAGCGTGTCCGGCAGCTTGCGGAACAACATGCACGAACTGTCGGTGACGTTGAGCGTCCCCTTGCCGAATTCCCGCCGGACGCCGGGCTCGACCCGGCCCCCGAGGAATTGGCCGAACAACTGCACCCCGTAGCAGATGCCGAGGATGGGCACGCCCAGTTCGAAGATCTTCTCGTCCGGCAGCGGCGCTTTCGGCGCGTACACGCTGGCCGGCCCGCCCGACAGAATCAGCCCCTTGGGTCGCAGCTTCGCGATCTCCTCCGCCGGCGTGTCATAGCGCAGGATGGTCGAGAACACGCTGCATTCGCGAATGCGCCGCGCGATCACCTGCGTGTATTGCGATCCAAAATCCAGTATGACGATCTGCTCGTTCATGGAAACAAAGGGCTTTTCTTTGCCCGCGGGCCAGCCGTTTGACGAGCACAAAATGCGACACCCTCACTGCCCCGCTGGGTCAAGTCCTGATTTAAATTTGTCACTTCCGTGAAGCGGAAGTGACCACTCTTCCCTGTCCGCGAAGCGGCTCGACGGGCTGGTCGGCCACTGGGATAGCGCCGACCTGAGCCGAACGGCGAACTC
>Ga0233425_10001370_pt1 | contig 55357 bp, 47 predicted proteins | sample Watercolumn_Towu_2_FD_181712 | JGI IMG/M metagenome (GOLD analysis project Ga0233425, IMG submission 181712) | Freshwater microbial communities from Lake Towuti, South Sulawesi, Indonesia - Watercolumn_Towuti2014_140_MG | ecosystem: Environmental > Aquatic > Freshwater > Lake | place... | reverse complement strand
AAGCCAGCCAAGCCATCGATCGACTCATCGAGGCGGCAACACTGGCCGCCTGAAAACTTGACTCACCTGTACAGATCAAGCCTGCTCAAGGCCCCTAGCGCCCGGAGCGCGCCGGCGCAATCGGCGTGCTTGGCGCTGATCAAAGCTCGGTCTGTGTTCATCGTCGAAAAGAGCTTAAGATTTGGCCGCCAATCACTTCCCGATCTTTTCCTGTAGGAGGGGGCTTTAGCCCGCGACCGGCGCCTAGTCGCGGGCTAAAGCCCCCTCCCACCCGCAAGCTGCCAAGAATCCGGGAAGTTGTTTTCGGCCATATCCTTAGGGTCGCTGTAGGTCGGCCTTCAGGCCGTCTCGGTGCGCCGCCGCGATCCGGTTTGGCACCCTAAGGGCTGCAACAAACCGCGCCTCGACAGTTCCGGTTTCGACGTTTAATGCAGGCAGAGCCTTGATCAATGTGCTAAGTTAGCGCCGCGCCACGGATCCCAAGGACTTCCGGCCGGCCGAGGGACCGCTGTACTGCCCGCATTCCCTTGGTATCGTCGTGGACATCGCGCTTCCCATCCACCATGCATTCCATCGAAATCCTTAGCCTCGCCGATATCATGAGTTCGGCGGTTCGGGCCGTCGCACCGGCTTGTCCGGTTGCCGACGCCGCCCGTCTGATGGGGGAGGCGCGGGTGTCCTGCCTGGTGGTGGTTGCCGGCGGCATGCCCCTGGGCATACTCACCGAGGCCGATATTCCCGCGCTGCTGCTGCGCAGCGGCGCCGGCAGCCTGGCGGTGGAGCAGGTCATGCACACGCCGGTCGTCACCGCCACCGCCGAGACCGATTTCCGCACGGCTTACGCCCTGTTGCGGCGCCACCGCATCCGCCATCTGGTGGTGACCGGGGCGGCCGGCGAACTGCTGGGGGTCGCCACCACGACCGATTTCCGCACCCATCTGAGCCGCGAGGTGTTCGCCAAGATCGACCGGCTGCAGGCAGTGCTGGATCCCGTGGTCGCCGAGCTGCCGCCCGACGCCACCCTGGCAAGGGCCCTGGAGCGGATGGTCCAGGCCCACTGGGAATACGTGCTGGTGACCGCCGGCGGCAAGCCCTTGGGGATCCTCACCGAGCGCGACATTCCCGCCCTGCTGGCGGCGGCGGTCGATCCGGACACGGTGCGGCTGGACCAGATCATGATCCAGCCGCTCCATTGCCTGACGTCCGAGACGTCGGTCGCGGAAGCCTCCGAGGCCATGGCCCGGCTCCGGGTGCGGCGGCTGCCGGTACTCGACGGTGCCGGCAATCTGCTGGGCGTGGTGAGCCAGACCCGGCTGCTGGACAAGCTGGGGCTGGCCCTGTTCGACGAGGTGTGGCAGGACCGGCTCAGCCTGCAGGAACACAATGCCGATCTGGAGAGCCGGCTGCAGATGATCCTGGAGGCCGCCGAACTGGGGGTGTGGGATTACGATCATCGCCGCGACCGCATCCGCTGGACCGCCAGTCTCGCGGCCATGCTGGGCCGGCCGCCGGGCTGGGCGCCGGCCGGGTGGGACGGCTGGGTGGAACTGATCCATCCCGACGACAGGGCGGCGGTGCTGGGACGGGTCGAGATCGCCCTGGACCGGCCCGGTGCGCTGTTCGAGGCGGAATACCGGCTGCTCCACCAGAGCGGCGACTGGGTCTGGATACATAACCGCGGCCGGGTGCTGCAGCGGGACGAGCAGGGCATGCCGGTGTCGTCCGCCGGCACCGCCACCGACATCACCGAACGCAAGAACGCCGAGCTGCTGCTGGAGGCCCAGCGGCGCTTCACCGAGGCCGTGGGGCGGGGCTTGGACCGCAACGGCCTGGTGGAGGCTGCCTTCGAGATCGCCGTCGGCCTGCCGGAGGCGGACGGTGGGGCGCTGTACCTGTGCGAGACCGGCGGCTATTTCCGGCTGGCGGCGGCGCGAGGCCTGTCCGCCGAGTTCGCCGGCGCCTGCGCCGTGGTGCCGCGGGATGCCCTGCTGGCCCGCTGGATCGGCCAGGGGGCGATCCGCTGCAGCTGCGCCGTGCCGGATTTGTTGTGCGCCATCTGCGAAAGCAGCTGGAGCGCGTGCGGCGAAGACCTGCTGATGGGCGAGCTGGGCCGTTGCCAGGAGGGAATGCGCTCGGTCGTGGTGGTGCCGGTTCACATCGACGGCGAATTCCAGGCCGGCATCCTGGTCGTGTGCCGGCATTCGGCGCGCGCCAGCCGCAACACCATGGTCGGTTTGGAGACTTTGGCCAACCAGTTGTCCCAGGCTCTGCTGAGGCTGCGCGCGCAGCGCGAGACCGAGCGCCAGAACGACCTGGTGCGGCGCGAGAAAAAGTTTTCGGAAGACGTCATCAACGCCTTGCCGGGCGGTTTCTACATGATGGACGAGAACGGCCGGCTGCAGCGCTGGAACCGGCTGGTGCCGGAACTGACCGGCTATACCGACGTGGAGCTGGCGCAGCGGCATGGCACCGACTTCTTCCGCGACCAGGACCGCGACCGGGTCGCGGCGGCCATCGCGGAGGCCTTCGGGCAGGGCCGGGCGGCGCTGGTGGCGGGTTTCGTCACCCGCGACGGCCGCGCGATTCCCCATTATTTCACCGCCCGCCGCTGCGAGATCGGCGGCCAGCCCTATCTGCTCGGCGTGGGGATCGACGTCTCCCGCGAACAGGGTGCGCGCCAGGCACTGGAGGCGGAGCGGCTGCGTTTGCACAGCCTGCTGCGGACCATTCCGGATCTGGTCTGGCTGAAGGACCCCGACGGCGTCTACCTGTTCTGCAATCCCCAGTTCGAAAGGCTGTACGGCAGCGCCGAGCCGGGCATCGTCGGCAAGACCGATTTCGACTTCGTGCCGGCGGAACTGGCCGAGTTCTTTCGCGCCAACGACCGCGCCGCCGCCTCCGCCGGTGAGACCCGCATCAACGAGGAATGGCTGACGTTCGCCGCCGACGGTTACCGCGGCTTGTTCGAAACCATCAAGTCGCCGTTGTTCGACGGCGGCGGCCGGCTGGTCGGCGTGCTGGGCATCGCCCGCGACATCAGCGAAAGGCGCCAGGTCCAGGAAGCCTTGCAGGAGAGCCTGCGGGATTATCGCGACCTGGTGGCGCAGATTCCCCTCGGGATCTACAAGTTCCGGCGCTGGAGTGACGGCCGCGCCCGCTTCGACTACGTCAGTCCGCGCTGGTGCGAGATGCTGGAGCTGGACGAGCAGACGGCGCTGGCGGATGTAGCCCCGGCCCTGGAGCGGATCCATCCGGACGACCGGGCCGACTTCGACCAGGCCAGCGAGCGTTCCAGCCGAGACTTGGCGCCTTTCGAGTGGGAGGGGCGGCTGCTGCTGTCCGGCGGGCGGATCCGCTGGCTGCACATCGAGTCGCGGCCGGTTTCGCAGGATGACGGCAGCATCCTGTGGAGCGGAATCCAGTACGACATCACCGACCGCCGCCTGGCCGAGACCACCCAGCGGCTTGCCGCCGGGGTGTTCCGCAGCACCCAGGAGGGCATCGTGATCACCGATGCCGACAACGCCATCCTCGACGTCAATCCGGCCTTCACCCGCATTACCGGCTACGCTCGCGACGAGGTGCTGGGCCGCGATCCCAAGCTGTTGAGTTCGGCCATCCAGGGGGCGGAATTCTACGCCGAGATGTGGCGCTCCATCGAGGAGAGCGGCAGCTGGCGCGGGGAGATCCTCAACCGGCGCAAGGGCGGCGAGGTTTACGCCGAGATGCTGTCGATCGCGGCGGTGCGCGACGAGCGTGGCCGCACCCAGCAATACGTCGGGGTGTTTTCCGATATCAGCCGGCTCAAGGAGCACGAGGCGGAACTGGATCGCATCGCCCACTACGACACCCTGACGGGGCTGCCCAACCGGCGCCTGCTGGCCGACCGCATGGGCCAGGCGGTCGCGCGGGCGCACCGCAGCGGCCGCACTCTGGCGGTCTGCTACCTGGACCTGGACGGCTTCAAGCCGGTCAACGACCGGTTCGGCCACGATGCCGGCGATCGTCTGCTGGTGGCGCTGACCCGCGCTTTGCAGGAGGTGCTGCGGTCCGACGACACCCTGGCGCGGCTGGGGGGCGACGAGTTCGTGCTGCTGTTCAACGATCTGGAACGGGACCAGGAAATCTGCCAGCTGCTGGAGCGGGTGCTCGCCATCGTCGCCCGCCCGGTCGACGTGGGCAAGGCCAAGGTCGCGGTGTCGGCCAGCATCGGCGCGACCTTGTATCCCCATGACGATGCCGACGGCGACACCCTGCTGCGCCATGCCGACCAGGCCATGTACCGGGCCAAGGAAAGCGGCCGCAACCGCTTTCATTTGTTCGACCCGGCCCATGACCGCCAGGTGCAGGCCCAGCGGGAATCGTACCAGCGCATCGCCGAGGGGCTGCGGCACGACGAGTTCGTGCTGTATTACCAGCCGACCGTGCATCTGGTCAGCGGCGACGTGATCGGGCTGGAGGCGCTGATACGCTGGCAGCATCCCCAGCAGGGGCTGCTGTTGCCGGGCGAGTTTCTGCCGCTGCTGACCGGAAGCGGTCTGGAGCGTTTGCTGGGGGAGCGGGTGATCGATCGGGTGCTGGCACAGATCGCCGAATGGAACGCCTGCGGTTCGAACGTGCCGGTCAGCGTCAACATCAGCACGGGGCATCTGCTGAATGGCAACTTCATCGAGCGGCTCAAGGCGGCCTTGAACCGCTATCCGCAAGTGTCGGCCCGCGAACTGGAGCTCGAAGTGGTGGAGACGGTCGCCCTGGGCGAGATGGAACGGGCGGTTTCGGTGCTGGACGCGGCGCGCGAATTGGGGGTGCGCTTCGCCCTGGACGATTTCGGCACCGGCTACTCCTCCCTCAGCTGCTTGCGGCGGCTGCCGGTGGAGACCCTGAAGATCGACCGCAGCTTCGTGCACGACATGCTGGACGATCCGGATGATCTGGGCATCGTCGAGGGTGTGGTGCGGCTGGCGGAGGCCTTCAATCGCACGGTCGTCGCGGAAGGGGTGGAGACCCCGCGGCACGCGGCGATGCTGGTCAAGCTGGGCTGCAAGCTGGGGCAGGGCTACGGCATCGGCCGGCCGATGCCAGCCGAGGCGGTGCCCGGCTGGCTCGCCGCCTGGCGCCGCGAGGCACCCTGGAGGTTGCTGCGGTCGCGCACTCTGGCGCGCGAGGACGTGGCCCTGCTGGTGGCTTCGGCCAGCCATCGCCAGTGGGTCGAGCGGGTGTCGGCGTTCGTGCTGGATCCGGCCGGATTCCCGGCGCCGCCGCTGGATAGCCACGGTTGCCGCTTCGGCCAGTGGTATTACGGCAGCGGCCGCGAGCGCTACGACAGCCTGGCCGAATTCGCCGATCTGGAGCCGCTGCATCGGCAGGTCCATGCGGTCGCTGCCGAATTGGTGGCGCTGGCCCGGCAGGGCCGGCTGGACTATGCCCAATCCCGGCTGGGAGAGCTGACCGCGTTGCGGGAACGCTTGTCGCACGCCTTCGAAAACCTGATCGAACGGGTGGCCGAGGGCTGAGGACCCGGTCGCCGGGTATCCGCGCGACCTGGAGCTCCGGCGTTCGCGGCGGCGCTCCTCGGGGGCTGCGGCAGGCTACGCCGCGCACCTTCCGAAGCGCCATCAGCCAGCGCCGAGTGGCATGCGCGAATGCTACACTGGCGCTTTCCCCAGTCCCTCGCCAGCGATGCCGAACCGGTTCCGATTCCTTGCGGTCCTGCTGCTGCCAGGCTGCGGCCCGTGGCTGGCGCAAGCCGCCCTGCCGGTCACCGGCAGCGCCGGGCAGCCGGCGCTGCTGCTGGAACTGGGGTCGGCGCCGGCCTCCCTGGCGGCGCCCGCCGCCGGTGTGCTCGGCATCCGGGGGACGGTGTCCGGCCACGATGCATCCAGCGCGGTCTCGGAGCAAGCGGACGAGGTGGTTTCCTCCCATCCCGGATTCGGCCGCTGGGAGACGGCGTTTCGCTTCGGCCTGGAGCCGTTGCCGGCTTCCGGCCCCTACACCTTCTGGGCGCGCTGGCGTCAGGGCGGGGAACCTTCGGTCTGCGAGCAACGGTTCGAGCTGTGGGCCGGGCCCGACGCGGCGCGGCTGCAACGCCGGGCGGAGCTGCGCCTCAAACCCCGTGGCTGGGACTATGCCTGGCTGGCGGCCGAGCCTCAGCTGTCCCTCGGACGCGAGGATGCGGTGCTGGAAATCCGCGTCAGCGGAGCCGGCCACGATGCCAAGGTGTTCGACGCCTTCCTGCTGGGACCTCCCCCTCCGGCCGCCGCCCTGCCGGTGACACCGAGCCGCGAAAGGCCGGTGCTGGCGCTGGAACTGGGCACGGCGCCGCCGCGCCGGGGTGCGCCTGGGCCGGCCGGCTTGGAGGTGACGGTCGGCCGCTTGACGGAGCACTCCGGCCAGGGCGGCTTGATCGAGGAGAAGGACGAAATCCAGGTGCTCCATCCGCGCTTCGGCGAATTCGGCGCCGGCTTCCGGTTCGCCTTGCCGCAGCGGCTCGAACCGGGGCAGTACCGGTTTCATGCCCGCTACAAGAGCGGCGGGGAAGTCTCCCAGGTGGCCCAGCGGTTTTCCGTGAAACTGGGGGCCGATGAAGCGAGCCTGGCGGAGCGCGCCGGCTTTACCCTCAGCAACGGCTCGCCGTGGGAATACCAGTGGCTGGCCGGGGAGGGCACGGTGCCGGTGTTTCCCGGCGATCGCTGGGTGCAGGTCGACAACACCGGCAAAGCCGACGGCGCCAAGGTGTTCGACGGCTTCCTGCTGCAGTTCGAGTCGGCCGCGACGGCGCCGATGAAGCCCGCCGATGCCGCGGCCCGCAATCGTTTTCTGGCCGGCTTGAAGACCATCGCCCAGCCGGTGCGGCGGCTCTATGTGCTGGATGACGGCTCCGCCGCGGGCCAGGCCCTGTTCGCCGGGTTGTCACCGCCGGAGGTGCAGCGCCGCCTCGCCGATACCGCGGTGATCTACAAGATCGGGCCGGAAGCGCAGGCCCTGGCCCGCGAGTTGAATCTGTCCGGTTTGCCGGCTGCGGCTCTGGCCGATGCGCAATACAGCCTGCTGGGCGTGCTGGCGCAACCCGGCAAACCGGCCGAGGTCGCCCGCTTCCTGGACGATCCGCGCCGTCACGGCATGCTGCCCGCCATCCCCGCCGAACCGGAACCGCCGTCGCTGCCGCTGCGGGACGGCATTCCCCCGGCCTGGCTGGTGGGCGGGTTGCAGGACGGCATTGCGGGCCTGTCGATCTATGGCATGGACAGCGAGACGGTGATGCGGCCCAATCCCGGCGAGCGCTATCTGGGCACGGAGTTGATGGGGGGCGTCCTGCGCACCTGGCAGCGGGCGGACGCCGGTCCGGACGGCGCGGTGGTCATCGCCGACACCGGCCACGACTATCGCTGGGCCGGCGGCAGCGGTTATGCCCAGGTCTACCTGAAGACTGCCCGGCCGACCCGGGCGCTGCTGAACCTGGAGCGGGGCGGGGAGTCGGGCGGGGTTTGGCTGGATGGCCGGGAGATCGCGCCGCGGCAGGGGAGCGCCGCTCTCGATCTGAGCCCCGGCTGGCACCGGCTACTGCTGAAATGGGTGATGAAACTGGGGCCGGGCGAGAGTTTCGGCTTCTCTGCACGATTCATTGGCGCCGACGGTAAGCCGCTGGAAGGCGTCGAGACCCGCATCGCCGATCCCACCGCCGATCTGGCCCGCAACCGGGTGGCGGCCCGGTTGCGTCCGCTGGTTTATGTGGAGGTGCCGGCCAACCTGCCGCGCGCCGGCGATCCGCTGAAACTGCGGGTCGATCTGCGCTGGCACGAGCTTGAACAGGAGCGCGGCCTGGCTGCCCCGATCCCGGCGTTTCCCGCCCGGCTGAAGGTGGAGATCAGGGATTACCGCGGCCATCCGGTCGCCCTGCGCGAACTGGACGGCGTGTTCCCTTCGGCAACCACTCTGGACTTCGGCAAGGCCCCGGAGCCGGGATATTACGCGGTCTACGCCTCGCTGGCCGATACCGGCGGCCGGCCGATCATGGCTTATCCGGCCGACGGTTTCACGGTGGTCGGCGGCAACTCCGCGCAGCGGGAACGGCTGGCCGACAAGAAGCTGTGGAACAACTACTACTACGCCTTCGCCGACGGCGATCGCGGTTTTCGGCAGGCTGGGGGCTATTTCGACTGGCTGGAGCGCTCGGGGATATTTCAGGGCTATGGCAGCTATCCCGGTGCGGCCGCCGGCCAGGGGCCGCTGTGGGACGAGGCTCGCCGGCGCGGGCTGGTGCTGTTCGCCGATACCGGCGGGGACAGCCACTGGCTCAACGACGACGCCCAGGCCGGGGCGGAGTTCATTGCCCGCAGTGCGGCCCATACCCGCTATTTCAAGGCCAACAACGAGATCGACATCCGCCGCGAAGGGGAATGGGCCAAGCTGCGCTCGCCCGCCCATTGGGTGGAACGGGCGCGGCGGGAATTCGAAGCGGTCCATCGTGCGCGGCCCGATGGCCATTACGTGGGCGGAAGCCTGGTTCGGCCCGGGGATTTGGGCGGCAACAGCGGTTATCCCGACGGGCTGGGGCCGGGACGCTGGTTCGAGCAGGTGCTCAAACTGGGTCTGGACCGCTACCTGGATGCCTGGGACGTACATGCCTATCCGCAGCGGCCGCCGCACTTCGGCGGCCCCATCGGCAACGCCGACAGCGAGGACGAGCGCGGCGTGCTGGCAGCTTACGCCCGCCTCGGCCGCCGCAACGTGCTGCCGTTCTGGCTGGGAGAGGCCGGCGCCAAGGCGGCCCACGGTGGGTCCGGCCGGCGCTGGCAGGCCGAGCAGACGGCCAAGATGATCGCCTGGGTCAACAGTCGTTCCGATTACAAGGGATTGGCATTCTGTCTCGGCCACGAGTACGACCTGGGGCAGGGACGCCTGTGGGACTACTCCATGGGGCACAAGCCGGGGGAAGCGGCGCTTTACACCGCCGGTGCCCTGATCGACGGCCTGCCGTACCGCGCGGTCGAGACCGGCGACGACCGGGTGCAGGCCGGAAGGTTCGGCCCTACCCTGATGGCTTGGCGGACGGATGCCCAGGCCCTACCGTGGCAAATCCGGCTGGATGCGTCGCAGCGCTGGGTGATGGTCGATGTGGTGGGCCGCCGGGAGGCCCTGGCGGTGCCGAAGGAAGGCCTTGTGGCCATCGAACTGGGGGGGAGTCCGGCCTATGTGTTGCCGGAACCGGAATACCGGCGTCTGGTGGGACCCTGAATGGGGAGATCGCGTTGGACAGCGGGCAAAAAAAATCCCAGCCGCGAGGCTGGGATTTCACTGTGGAACGACTGGATGGCGAGGTGTCAGTTCGGTCTGCATGGGATCCCCGGTTTGGCGTCCAGCGTCGACAGGTAGTGGCCCAGGAGCCCCATTCCGGCCGCGGCGGCCAGCACCAGCGGGAATTCAACTGCCAGCGCAGCTGCAAGAAGCAGGAAACTCGAGACGATAAGGGCAGCCAGCACGACGAAAGGCGCAACAAGGATCAGTAATAAAAAGTGCATCATAATCTCCGGTAGTTGAGGCGAGACTACTATAACCGATCTTTGAGTATGGTGCTGGAAACGTAGTATGCCGGGAGCATAAACAATCATTATTCGGGGTAATATAAGTATTGTTTGATCGAACGAATAAGCTTGGCTTATGACGATTGGCCTTTGCCCGGTGGGCAGCGGCTATCGCTCAAGCGATCGTCGTGCCCCGTTTGGGTCGGCTCGCCGGTTTTCTCGTTTATCATCCGGCGGAACCCGATGGGCCGGTGCGGTCTTAGGACCGTAAGCCCGGATTTCTGGTCAGCAATGATCAATATGGCCCTTCATTTTCATGTCGCATTTAATGACATGATCCAAAAGCCAGTGCCTCAGGAGTTGGGTTACTTTATCGGTTTCCTGAGACAGTCGTTCTGGATCCGGCTGCTCTTCCTTCAATATCGCTTTTATTTTCGATCGGAGTCCAGACAGTTCCGATAGCAGTTGTTGATGCTCCATCTTATGTTCGACATAGCCCGGATACTGGGCTTTCAGTTGCATCTTTTCTTCCCGCTCGAAATGTTCCTCGGCGTATTGCTGCAGTTGATCCATGATCATGTCGATGTCGTTTCTGTCTTCCGGATGACGCAGGATCAGTTCGGTGCTGTTGACCAGGCAGATCAAGTACTGATGATCGCGGTCGATGATCGCGTTTCCGATACTGAGTTGCGGACGCCAGAATATCGGCATAGGTTTCTCTTTTCAAAGAAGAGTTGTGCACGGGTGGATGCCACGGGGAATCCACCAACTTGCCTTCAATGAAACCGGTGTAAGTCCCATCGTACTATCGTTGGTCACGACAAAAGGTATCCCCGATTTCACGATACCACCCGGCGCAATCCGAGGGAGCCGGTTCCGCTTTGTTGTGCCCAAGTGGGCCAAGACTTGCAGATTGAGGGTAGGCTATCGGAGAGAGTGCCGATAACCGTACCGAAGTGCAAGGGGTAAGTGGCGATGTTTGTATCCATCTGGCGGCGCGGCATTAGTCTACGGCTGGCAAGCATCCGCTTATCCTGCGCCGAACAGTTCGAGTGCTCAGGACCGGGAAGGGCTTCGCCGTTTTGCGGCTCGCCGAGACCTTAGGACTGCTGGGAGGTCTCGGTTAGCCGACAAGGGAGGCCGCTGCAGGGACGGGAAAGGTATCGATAGGAATGGGGCGGCACCGCGCCTTAGAACGGGCCGTGGTGCTCGTGGTCGACGGCGAACTGGACCGGAACCGAGGCGTTGAGCGGGAAGCTCAGCTTGACGGTTTCCAGCTTGAGACTGGGGTAGCCGACGTTGTCCCAGGCCCAGATTTGCCCGGAATCCCCCTCGCGCGCCGACAGCCCGCGATCGTTGGCTATGGAAACCAGCAGTTCAGGGAGATTGCCGAGTTTCACGAAGTCGATGGCCCGGTCGAACATCTCTTCCGGCAAGTAAAGGTAGAGCTGGAACGAGGTCGAGGCATCCACCTCCGATGGGTCCCCCCAGAAGGCGGCCTTGAAGTTCAAAAAGCCCAGGTATAAGGCCCCGGTGGTGGTGGATTGGCGGATGCCCCGTTCGATCGCGATCGATCCTGCCAATTCCTCCAGGAAATGCCCGCCCGCCAGTTGGACTCTCGCGTGGGCAGCGTCCAGATGAACCGGACGGTACGACAGGACGGTCTGATGGTGGGTGCCGCGGGTGTGGAGCAACCGCAGTTTCGGCGCGCAGTTATGGGCGCCTAGAAAAATCAGTTCGCTGGTGGCCGTCATCGTCATTCTCCGTCGTTGCCGGAAACGGTCCACCTAAAGTGCCCCGCCGCCGGATCGGTTAAACCCCCGGAAAATGATAGTTGGCAATTGGCCGACGGGTTCGACGGGAAGTCAGGCTGGTGACGCGAGTCCGGCGCGAGCCGGCGCGTTCGCTCAGCGCGGCAGCGGGTCGTGGTCTCGAACACCCGTTGCCAGGTCGGTCAGGCCGAGACGGAAAGCCCGCCGCATGAATAGGATCATCAGCGCCCACACCGACAGAGCGACGAAGGCGGCTTGGGCCGAAACGTAGTCCTCGGCTCCGTTGAGGACCAGCGCGGCGATGGCGATATAGGCCAAGGGCTTGAGTTCGTAGAGGGATTTGGGGAGCTTGGCGTGCATGGGAGTGTCCGTCGGCTGGGGTTGGAAACGGTACCGGCGGGTGCCGGCGGTTGCTACACAGCTTTTCGGGATAGTCGCCGGGTGCTCGTCGGACTCGGCAATTGCTCGCAGGGCGGATCATGCAGCGGGATTTGGAGCATTCGCAATGGGTGCTTGCACCGTAGGGAAATGAGGGTAGGGGCTGCCCCGGCGAAAGGCGATCGCCCGGCCTCGGAGGTACCGAATCGGATCGATGGCTCAGGGCAAACGGACCGCGGATACATCACGCACGGGTTCGCGGATCGCCCACCGCGGCTGGATTCACCGCTCCGCCAAATGGCTGCGGCTGCGGCCATAGGCGAAATAGACGGCCAGGCCGATGGCGGTCCAGCCGAGGAACAGCAGCTCGGTGTAAGTCGACAGCTGGGAGAACAGGAACACGCAGCCGGCAATGGCGGTGGGACCGATGAACCACACCAGGGGGGTGCGGAAGCTGCGCGGCCGTTGGGGGTCGCGCACCCGCAGGATCAGCACGCCGGACGCGACGACCAGGAAGGCGAACAGGGTACCGGAGTTGGAGATGTCGGCCAGCTTGCCCACCGGGAACAGCGCCGCGAAGAAGGACACGAACATGCCGGTGCAGACGGTGACCACGTGGGGAGTCTTGAAGCGATGGTGGACGCTGGCGAACACCGCGGGCAGCAAGCCGTCGCGGGCCATGACGAAGAAGATGCGGGTCTGGCCGAACATCATCATCAGGATCACCGAGGGCAGGGCGAGGCCCGCCGCCAGGCCGATCAGATTGCCGACCTGGGGCCAGTCGATCTGGCGCAGCACGAAGGCCAAAGGTTCCTTGCTGCACACCAGCCGCTCCAGACCCTGGCAGGCCGCGGTGAGTTCCAGGCTGCCGGGATGCAGCGGTTCGCCTCGGGCTCCGGTGAGGGGCTGGGCGCCCACGGTGCCGATGGCTCCGGCCGCCACCAGCAGATAGAACACGGTGCAGATGGCGAGCGAGCCCAGCAGGCCGATGGGCACGTTGCGGTTGGGATTCTTGGTTTCTTCCGCGGCGGTGGAGACCGCATCGAAACCCACGTAAGCGAAGAAGATCGAAGCCGCCGCCGCCCCCACCCCGAGCTTGCCGAGCCAGCCGTTGGGCGCGAACGGCTCGAAATGTTCCAGGTTCATCACCGGCAGGGCCAGGGCGACGAAGGCGGTGAGGGCGATGATCTTGACGGTCACCAGGATGGCGTTGAACAGCGCGCTTTCCTTGGTTCCGATCACCAGCAGTCCCGTCACCAGCAGGGAAATCACGAAGGCGGGCAGGTTGACCAGGCCGCCGTTCCATGGGCCGTTCACCCAGGTGTCGGAGATGGCGAAATCCGGCAGGAACGGCGCCAGTTGATGAACATTGCGGAGCAGCCCGACCATGTAGCCGGACCAGCCCACCGCGACGGTGCTGGCGGCGATGGCGTACTCCAGCACCAGCGCCCAGCCGACCACCCACGCCACCACTTCGCCCAGCACCGCATAGGTGTAGGTATACGCGGAGCCCGATACCGGAATCATCGAGGCCATCTCGGCGTAGCAGAGAGCCGCCACGGCGCAGACGAAGCCGGCGATGACGAAGGAGATCATCATGCCGGGTCCGGCTTTCTGGGCGGCTTCCGCGGTCAGCACGAAGATGCCGGTGCCGATGATGGCCCCCACTCCCAGCATCGTCAGCTGGAAGGCGCCCAAGGAACGGTGCAGGCTCTTCTTCTCGGCGGTTTGCAGGATTTCGTCGAGGGGTTTGATGCGCCAGCTCATGACGCTGCTCCTGCCGTGCTTAAGGAGGCGGCGGTCAGACTTTGGGTGTGGAAGGGGATGCGGGACGCGGGTCGATGCGGGGCGAGGGGCATGAAAGACTCCTAATGCTGAGGATGCGACGATTATGCCCCAGTTCCCTGCGATCCAGGAGTGCAGGCGGAGGTGGAGGAACTCCGATGATGAGAGTGCACGAGAACGATCCTGTAATCACCGTCCGTTCCATCCTCATGAGCACGGTTGCATTTCCCGAAAGTGCTGCACGCCGATCAAAATACGGTCAGTTCGGTCCTCATGTTTCCTCCCGAGACCACTTGGTAAACAACCGCCATCTTGATTAGGATGTGGCCGAAAACAACTCCCCGGTTTGCGTCGGCGAACTGGGGTCTGGTGAGGGATAATGAAGGCTGTTGCCCACAGAGAAAATGACAGAGCTCAAAAACGTCATGTCTGGAGGGGCCGCCGCTGAAGGAGGCGTCAATTTCAGCCGTTCCTGTACGAAGTGGTCTATTCCATATTTGCAAGCGGCCTCGGCGGAAGGAAACTTGCGACCGCTGTATGGTACGGGGAAACTGTAATTATTGAATTCCCAATAAATTTCCGCGGAAGCATCATGTGAGCCCATAAAAAGGGCAAGGACCATCAGTGAACACCTGAGCGCCCACGAAAAGCCACGGATAAAGCCAACTGCGAACAGCGAAAAGGGTATTTGATCAAGTCGTCCCTCCACTCGCCACCGCGGACGATCTTCCTCCCGGCGCCCTCTTACATCCCCAACAGCCCCAATCAACCGGGCATTCGATTCGTTACGCATGTGGCTGCCTCCCATCGCCGTCCCTCCGCAGAGATGATCAAATGGGCCGCCTGCCACCGGAAAGTCCACGAAACTGCTGTGACTTATTCGCTTGCGATGTTTCGCTTTTTGTGAGTCGGCCAGCAGAGGCGGTTCCGGGATCCTTGTCTGCCGGAATTACCTTGTCGATCAATGAGTAATGTACCGGGGGGAAAGGTCAGGCGAAGGGAATGATGGACGCGGATGGCAACCGGGCGAGCCCATTCGAGTCACGAGTGAACGGCTGGCCTGGAACGGCAGCACTCGACTGTCGCCAAGGGAGCGGTCGTCCGGGATAGTCGGCTCCCGGTAAGCGTGGATGGCGGAATGGCCGAGCTTCGGGCGACTGCTTCCCGTGGAATCCTCACGGAACCTCGTCTCCCAGACAAATCCCGATGAGGCGCGCGCTCCTGATCCAGGGATGATCGACCGGGACGTGCTTGAGTTTGCCGACGATGTCGTCCAGCGGCACCGGCTTGATTTCGTCGCCGCGGGCGGCTACCAGTACGCCGGAGATGTCCTTGTCGATGAAGGCCGCGCAGGCGGTCCCCAGCCGGGTGGCCAGGACGCGGTCGGCGGCGGAGGGGGTGCCGCCGCGCTGCACGTAGCCGAGGATGGTGACGCGCGATTCGAGCCCGGTCCGTGCTTCCAGCTGCTGCGCCAGCCGCAGGGTGTGGTCGGCGGCTTCGGATGCCAATAGGTGAGGGGATGGGTTCCCGTTCTTTGCTTCCGTGCCCTTCCTGTCTTTGCCGTGCTGTTGCGCTTCCTGGCGTTCGCGCGCGACCTCCCTGGAAACGGCGCCTTCGGCCACGGCCACGATGCTGAAGCGCTTTCCCCGCCGCATCCGGCGCAAAATGGCCTCGGCCACGATATCGACGTCATAGGGAATTTCGGGGATCAGCACCACGTCCGCTCCGCCGCCGATTCCGGCGCCCAGGGCCAGCCAGCCGACCTTGTTGCCCATGGTTTCGACCACGATGATGCGGTGATGGCTGTGGGCGGTGCTGTGCAGCCGGTCGATCGCCTCGGTGGCGATGCTGAGGGCGGTGTCGTAGCCGAAGGAGATGTCGGTGCCGACGATGTCGTTGTCGATGGTCTTGGGCAGGTTGATGACGTTGATTCCCTTCTGGGCCAGGCGGTAGGCGTTCTTGGCCGTGCCGGCCCCACCCAGGCAGACCAGTGCATGGAGGTGGTGCTGGCGATAGATCTCGACCATGGAATCGGTCATGTCCAGGACCTTGCCGCCCACCGGCATCTTGTGGGGCTTGTCGCGGCTGGTGCCGAGGATGGTCCCGCCGATGGTGAGAATGCCGGACAGCGCCTCTCCGTCGAGATTCACCGTGCGGTTTTCCATCAGGCCGCGGAAGCCGTTCTGGAAGCCGACCAGATTCCAGCCGTAGTGATCGACCGCGGTCTTGCCCACCGCGCGGATGGCGGCGTTGAGGCCCGGACAGTCGCCGCCCGATGTTAGGATTCCTATGGATTTCGTCATGCCCTCTCTCCGGTGAACCGATCGACACCCGCCGCGGCCGATGGCGAACCCGGACGAACCGTAGCACAGCAACCGCGATGAGGGATTGAGCCTAAACCGCGCGTGGCGTCGCTGTCATCCCCGGACAGCGTGCGGCATGGCGGATGGGCTCGAAACTCCCTCTGCTCCTGGCCTAAACTCCCTGCTGATCGAGGACTCCCAGCTGATCCCCATGCATGCCGACCGAGACGACCGCACCGACATCATCACGCTGAGGCGCCATGCGCTTGGCGCGGGTTTGCTGGTTTGCGCCGGCCTGCCGATCGGAGTCCTGGCGGCGGCCTGCGAACCGGGCGGGGACACCCGGATCTGGGTTTCGCCGCAATACCCGCGGGCCGGCGCAGCCGTGAAGATGATGGCGGTGGCTACCGCTGGCCCGCCGGATGAGCTGGTTTGGATCGACGCTCATGGCGAACGTTTCGAGTTGGATCCCAGGGCACTGGGAGGTCCGCCGTGGAGCCTGTCGGTAGAGCTGGCGCAGGTGGACGCGGGCAGCTATCGGGTCGAGGCACGCCGGGACGGAATGACGATGGGTTGCACCCCGGTGGACGTTATGCAACGTGGAGCAACATTCTCCCCATCCGCTTCGGCCGCCTTGGCCTGGAACGAATCCACCGAAGCGTTCTATTCGGCCTGGATCGAACGGCTGTTCGATTTCCCGCCCGATCAGCCGCTGAGCTTCCCGTCGCTGGAACCCCTGCTGCGCGATTCGACCCGCAACTTCCTGTTCGACTATTTGGGATGGGATGAAGACCACTCTCTGCCTGCCACTCCCGACTGCGCCGATCTGCCTTATACCTTGCGCGCCTATTTTGCGTGGAAGGTCGGCTTGCCGATCGGGTTTCGGGCGTGCAGCCGGGGTTCGGCCAACTCGCCGCCGCGCTGCGGACCCGCCATGGTCAAGACGGAATTCACCCATGGAATTCGTCCGGCTTCGACATTCAAGAGTGTCAGAGGACAGCTGATCGATGCGGTTCATTCAGGCAGCGCGCGTACCGCGCTGGACGACGACGCCACCGACCTGTATCCGGTGGAACTCAGCCGGCAAACGCTTTGGCCCGGAACCGTCTATGCCGATCCTTACGGTCACGTCCTGGTCCTGGTGCAGTGGGTGCCGCAGACCTCGCTCCGTCCGGGGCTGTTGCTGGCTGTCGATGCGCAACCGGACAACTCCGTCAGCCGCAAGCGTTTCTGGGAAGGGACTTTCTTATTCGCCAACGTGGCCAGCGCCGGGCCGGGCTTCAAGGCATTCCGGCCCCTGATGCGGGACGCTGCCGGGATCGTTCGCGGTTTTTCCAATGGCGTACTGGTCGACGCCGCGGGCTTCGCCCCATTCTCCCTGGAGCAGGATGCGCTGTCCCCCGACGATTTCTACGCACGGGTGGGCCAGCTCATCAACCCCGCCGGCCTCGATCCTCGCCAGGCCTATGAGGCCACCCTGGACGCTCTGGTGGAACAACTGGAAACCCGGGTGATCTCGATCGGCAACGGCGAGGCCTATTTTCGCAAGAACCCGGCCGGCGTCATCGCCATGCCCGAAGGCGCCGCGATCTTCGAAACGGTCGGGCCGTGGGAGGATTTTTCCACGCCTTCGCGCGACCTGCGCCTGATCATCGCCATGAACGTGCTGACCGGACTGGCGGAAAAAGTCGTTCGCCATCCTGAGCTGTTCGTGATGCAGGAGAACCCGCCGGAACGAGTCGAGGCCGAGATCGAGCGGCTCCATGAAAGCCGCACGCAGCAACGGAAAATTCGTTACACCCGTAGCGACGGCAGTTCCTGGGAACTCTCCGTAGCCGACGTGCTGGCAAGAAAGCCGATGTTCGAGACCGCATACAATCCCAACGATTGCGCCGAAGCGCGCTGGGGCGCCCAGCCCGGCACGGAGGAATACCGCCCCTGCCGGCGCCATGCACCACCGGCGCAGCGGGCGCGGATGGAGCGCTATCGGGAGTGGTTCCGGCAGGCGCGCCGACCGACGCGGTGACCGGGGATGGCTTTCCGCTGTCTGCTCCGCATGATCGTGCCGGTCTCGTCTTGCCTGATGCTGGCCGGCTGCGGGACTGCCGTCGTTCCGGCGAAGTCCGCCGCGACACCGCAGGCGCAGAGCGCGGCGGAAGCTCCGGCAGCACTTGGCCTTTCGGCAAGAGCACGGCTGCTGCAACACGCTGTGAACGAATGGCGGTTTTTCGGCCGCCAAACGGTGGTGATCCGTGCCGATCGGGAGAGCATCCCCCACGTGGGCATTTGGGAGGATGAGGATGAAGCCCGCAGCGAGCGCATCCATCAGTACTGGCAGGCAGCGGGCGAACCGGGGTTATCCGGCAGCGACTGCGATCAGGCCTGGTCGGCCGCATTCATCGTCTGGCTCATGCGTGCCGCGGGCGTGCCGGAAAGCGTGTTTCCATCCACCATTTCCCATCGCGATTATGTTGCTCGATTCCTCGGCGAGGCGCCCGACCCCCCGTTCCTGCCCCATACGATCGGCGCCTACCGGCCGCAGCCCGCCGATTTGATTTGTGCGATCCGCGGCAACAGCGTTTCACTGGATGGGGATGAATTGCCGAGGCCCGCCGACCTGGCCAACGCCAAACTGCATTGCGACATCGTGGTGGAAAGCCGGGGGCGTAGCCTTCAAGCCATCGGCGGCAATGTCCGCAATTCCGTGTCCCGGACCGATCTCGCGCTTTCACCGCAAGGGCATTTGCAGCCCACGCCCCGGCGGCCCTGGTTCCTGATCCTGGAAAATCGTCTGAAATGAGCGGAAGCCCCTGGCTTGACCGACGGCGCGGCCCCGGCACGGCAGGCTCAGTGGGTATCCTCCGCGGCCGCCGCCAAACCGGCGCCGTCTTCGGTGGCTTGCTCGGACGGGGGGAGCCGTTGCAGCACGATCCCAGCCAGCGGCGGGAGGCTGACCTCCAGCGAATAGGGCCGATGCATCCAGGGCAGTTCGTCGGTCTTCAGTAAGCGCGCGCCGTTACCCACCCCGCTGCCGGCATAGTCGGCCGCATCCGAGTTCATGATTTCCCGGTAGATCCCCGCCGCGGGAACACCGATGCGATGGGTCAGGCGGGGAACCGGCGTGAAGTTGAGCACGACCACGAGGAAGTCGTCGCCGGCTTTGCGCAGGTAGACCAGGACGGAATTCTGTCCGTCGTGGCAATCGATCCACTCGAAACCGCGGTCGTCGAAATCGTAGGCATGGAGCGCCAGCTCGCTCCGGTAAAGCCCATTGAGGTCGCGGACCAGACGTCCCACCCCCTGGTGGAAGGCATAGTCGCGCACATACCAGTCGAGCTCGTCCGAACTGTTCCATTCCTCGCCCTGGCCGAACTCGCCGCCCATGAACAGCAGCTTCTTGCCCGGATGGGTGAACATGTAGGTGTACAGCAGGCGCAGGTTGGCGAAGCGCTGCCATTCGTCGCCCGGCATCTTGTACAGCATGGATCGCTTGCCGTGGGCCACTTCGTCGTGGGAGAACGGCAGCAGGAAGTTTTCCGAGAACGCATAGAGCAGGCTGAAGGTCAGTTCGCCGTGGTGATACTGGCGGTGGATCGGCTCCTTCGCCATATACTGCAGGGTGTCGTTCATCCAGCCCATGTTCCACTTGAGGTCGAACCCGAGGCCACCGGTATAGGTCGGTTTGGTGACCTGCGGCCAGGAGGTGGATTCCTCCGCCATGATGAGCGCGCCGGGCACTTGGCCATGGGTGACTTCGTTGAGTTCCCTCATGAATTCGATGGCCTCCAGGTTCTCGCGTCCGCCGTAGCGGTTGGGGAGCCACTCGCCTTCCTTGCGGGAATAGTCCAGGTACAGCATCGAGGCGACCGCGTCTACCCGGAGCCCGTCGATGTGGAACTCTTCCAGCCAGAACAAGGCGCTGGAGATCAGGAAGTTCTTCACTTCGAAGCGGCCGAAGTTGAAGATCAGGGTGGACCAATCCTTGTGCTCGCCGAGTCGGGGATCGCCGTGCTCGTAGAGCGCGGTGCCGTCGAACCAGGCCAGTCCATGGGCGTCCTTGGGGAAATGGGCGGGCACCCAGTCGAGAATGACGCCGATCTCGTTGCGGTGGCAGTAGTCGACGAACCACCGGAAATCGTCCGGTGTGCCGAAGCGGCTGGTCGGCGCGTAGTAGCCGGTGGTCTGATAGCCCCAGGATTTGTCGTAGGGATGTTCGGTCACCGGCATCAGCTCGATGTGGCTGAATCCCAGATCCTTGGCATGGGCGACCAGGCGTGGCGCCAGTTCCCGGTAGTTCAGCAGCTCGCCTTCCGGTCCCCGCTGCCACGATCCCAGGTGCACCTCGTAGATGGACATGGGCTGGTGCTGCCAGTCGAAGGTGGCGCGCCGTTCCACCCATGCGGCGTCGCTCCAGGGGAAGCGATCCACCGGTTCGACGATGGCCGCGGTGGCGGGGCGCAGTTCGAAATGCCGGCCGAAGGGGTCCGATTTCAGGAACACGTCGCCGTTGCGGGCACGGATCTCGAACTTGTACACCACGCCCGGCGGCAAGTCGGGGATGAACAGTTCCCAGACGCCCTGGGCGTGGACCCGCATCATGTGGGCACGTCCGTCCCAGTGGTTGAAATCGCCCACCACGCTGACCCGTGCGGCATGGGGCGCCCACACCGAGAACAATACGCCGGCCACGCCTTCTGCCTCGTGCACCCGGCCACCCAGCAGCCGATGGGCATGCCAATGCTTGCCCTCGCCGAACAGATGCAGGTCGAAATCGGACAGTTGCGGCGGGTAGCAATAGGGGTCGTGGGCAATGTGGTCGCGGTGCTCGTTGTCGCGCCAGATGAGCCGGTAGCGCAGCGGCAGCTGGTCGGCCGGCCCGACCCATTCGAACAGATCGGTGCCTTCGATGCGGTACAGGGTGTGGTTGCCTTCGGCGATCGACACCGTCTCCGCACGGGGCAGCAGCGCTCGCACCCGCACCCGATCGCCCTCCGAATGACGGCCCAGCACAGAGAAAGGATCGCGGTGTGTCGCATTGACAAGCTGGCGTAGCTCGGGGGAGAGATGCGGCGAATTCATCCGGGTAATACCTCCGACGATAACGGGATCGGGTCGATCCGATGGTTGATGGGCGTAAACGGGTGACGATGTTGCGCATGTTACATGGAATGCGGAATGGGCCGCGAAAAGCCCTTCGGATCGTGCACCCAAATCCCCGTGGATGGCGGCCCCGGCGGCGCTGACGTTTCATGAAAAAGGCGCCTTGCGGCGCCTTTTTCATGAGGGTGTTCTATTGGTCCCCTGCAGCCGCGCTGAGCACCGCAGCTTGCCAAGTGGATCAGCCCGAAGGGGCGCGGCAGGGATGCCGCGCGTCGGCGGAGGGGCAGGAGCCCCTTCCGCCGACCCCGCTTGGCAAGCGAGGAGCGCAAGGGGTGAGCCGACAGGCGAACGGGCAAACCAGGGATGGTTTGCACCGGGCTTGCAAGCGGAGCAGGACTGCGCAGCGCTGCAAGTCGCACTGGGGGCGGCCTTTTTTTTGGGAACTTTCTTTTGGCCGAGCAAAAGACAAATTCGCCTGGAGCGAATTTGGACAGCTGCAAGCTGGCCCGAAGGGCAAAACCCATGGATGGGTTTTGCAGCGTTCCTCGGCCGTGGGTCCGAGAACCCACACCCAAACAGGCTATCGCGCAGCGATTCAAAGCCAAATCAGTCATGGCGTTGCGGGGTAGCCTAATCTGACGACATGCCTATCCGGCTAACTCAGGCAACTCCTACGGGTAGTGTTGCCGCCATGTCGCCATCCTCTGCTTAACACTACGGGTTGTGGCTTCCTGAGCCAACCGGATAGGCATATCTGACGAAATAGAACTAGCCTCGACCGGACAACTGCCGCTGCCGGGCCAGAACCAGCAGCCCGCTGCCCAGCAGCCACACCGCCCCCGGAACCGGCACAGGGGTGATTTGCCAGCCCACGTCCGACAAGGCGGCCATGTCCAGGTCGGTGAACACCTTGCGGGTGCCCTGGGTGAGGTTGGGGTCCATGGCGGCTTCCTGGGACAGTCCATCCGCCAGGCCGACGGTTCCTTCGGCCCAGTGTGCGCCGTCGCTGAACAGGGTCACGGCGCCGCCGTGGGTGGCCGCGGCAGCGGGGCCGGTAAAGACGCCGGCTGAAATCCAGTGATCCCAGGAATCGGCGGTCCCGAAGCCCAGCACATGTCCCAACTCGTGCAGGGCGACCGAGTAGAAGTCGTTCAGCGAGTTGCCGAAGGACTCCCGGGTCGTAGGGTCGGCGTCGAAATACCAGGCGCTGCCGGCGTTGAAGCTGATGCTGCCGCCCCAGGGCGCAAAGTCCGTGGCGCCGGCTCCCTGGGTGGCCGCGGCCTGGCCCCGGCCGGCGACATTGTCGAGGAAAGACTGGGTTCCGCTCGCGCTGTATCCGCCCGGACCGCCTTGCCCCAGCACGCCGGAGGGGAGCAGGTTGCTGCCGCCGACGAATACCGTCAAGGTGTCGGCGGCAACGCCGTAATCGTTGAGCGTGGTTGATGCGTTGTTCCAGGGCGAATTGAACACCGCATCGAAGGAGTTGAACCCTGCCGACGTGATCGCCGTGAGGCTGTCGCCCAAGCGGCTGCCGAGCACGCTGCCGGCGGTTTCCAGCAGATTCCGCGCAGTGGCGTTGGCGAAGAAGTTGTTGGCATCCAGGCTGTAATCGAACTGGATGGTGACGGCCTGCGCCGCCGGGGTGAGGGTTAGTGCCGAAACACCGGCGGCTATGAGCGACCATTTCTTCATGACCTTGTTCTCCTGTAAGTCCTGTTTGCAAGCCCCTCTTGGAGGGTTCGGCCCGAGTGACCGGCGGTCCGTTTCCAAGAGGCGTCGATAGTTTAGCCGAGCCGTGTTACAACAAACGTACCCATGGATTTCGGCTGGTGCGCTTCAATCCGGCGAACCAGCGGCAGGGCAGGTAGAGGCAAAATGCCACGAAGGCTGCGGCCAGATAGACGATGGGCAAGCCGAAACCCTGGTCGGACGGGTGCGCCAGGCCGGGTTCGGCGAACGGCCAGCCGAATTGCCACTCGGCGTGGCCGTAGCGGCCATAGTCCATCAGCGCGGCCAGGGCGTGGATCAGCGGCAGGTGAAGCAGGTAGAAGAACAGCGGTACCTGGCCGAACACGTTGAGCGGGCGCAGCCACTGGGGCACCGGGCGGTCGAGGGCAGCCAGCAGCATCAGACCGGGTCCCAGGGTCATCAGCAGATAGTGCAGCGAAGGCGGGTACTTGGTGCACTTGAGGAAGGACAGCAGGGTGTACAGATCGGACGGCTGGGCCGACCAGTGCGCCGCATCGCCATAGAGATTTCCCAGCCGCAGCAGCACGAAGCCTGTGGTCAAGGCCATGCCTGCGTGCAGCAAGGTTTGGCGGCGCCGCACCGGTTCCTGCAGGAACAGCGGCCCGCAGGCGAACCCCGCCGCCATCACGCCGATCCAGGGGATCAGGGGATAGGAGGCGATGAAGCGCCGTCCGCCGGCGTAATCGAAGCCGCCACCGGCATGGAGTATCTGCCACAGCCAGCCCCAGCCGCCGAAATGCTCGGGGCGGAGCCCGTCGAGCAGATTGTGGCCGGCGATCAGGATCAGGCCGGCGCCGCCGAGGGTCTTCAGCCGCAGCCGCAGCAGAGAGCCGAGGAAGACCATCGACCAGCCGATCGCCCACAGCACGCCCACCCGGATGCGGCCCATGTCCAGGCTGAAGTTCCAGCCGGTCCACCGCACCAGGGTGAGATCCAGCACGATCAGCAAGGCGCCGCGGGTCAGCAGCAAACGTGCCTGGGCGCGGGCGTCGCCGTTGCGGGAGAGCGACAGATAGCTGCTGGTGCCCGATAGCAGGACGAACAGCGGCGCGCAATAGTGGGTGATCCAGCGGGTGAGGAACAGCGCGGCGTCGGTCCGCTGCAGGTCGAGCGGGTCGAAGTCCGCCCGGCTGAAATAATCGCGGGTGTGGTCCAGCGCCATCAGCACCATGATGAGGCCGCGCATCAGGTCGATGGCCACCACGCGGCGGTCGAAGGTCTTGGGCTCCATGGTCGGTCTGTGCTTGCGAAAGGGATGCGTGGCATTCTTGCAGACATGGCCGGCGTCTGTCTGCCGGAGGGTGCGGCGGGCTGGTCCAGGCTGGGACAGCCGGAGCGTTGCCGGTCCGGATGCGGCGTAGCGCGGGAGGCGGCAGTGGCGGAGGTTTCCATCCGCGGACGCATTTCCCGGTATCATGTGCGTCCTTCCCGCCGGCACCCGATGTCGCTGAGAGCCGATCCCATGCAGGAGCGGCCTGGGCCGCGATGGCGCCGGTGCGCCGTCCAGGGTGGCGTTCGGCTACGGCCGGGAAGTCGTCCTCCATCCTCCATCCTCCGCCAACTCCCACCGTGCTGCTCAATTACCTGTGGATCGCCTTTTTTCTCGTCGCCTTGCTCCATGGGGCCGTGCAGGTCCTGGCCGGGGGCGATGCCCAACTGTTCGACGGCATGCTGATGGCGGTATTTTCCGCCAGCCGGTCGGCGTTCGAGATCGCCCTGGGGCTGACCGGCACCCTGGCGTTCTGGCTCGGCATGCTGAAGATCGGGGAACGCAGCGGCTTCGTGCTGTTGCTGACGCGGGGCCTGACGCCGCTGTTCCGCCGCTTGATGCCGGAGGTGCCGGCGGATCATCCGGCGCTCGGCGCCATCGTCATGAATCTGTCGGCCAACGTGCTGGGCCTCGACAACGCGGCCACCCCCCTGGGGATCAAGGCGATGCAGGAGCTGCAGAGCCTGAACCCGCGGCCGGACACGGCCAGCAACGCGCAAATTCTGTTCTTCGTCATCAACGCGTCGTCGGTGACGCTGTTCCCGCTGACCATCCTGACCTTCCGGGCGCAGATGGGCGCAGCCTATCCGGCCGACGTGTTCGTGCCCATCCTGCTGGCGACCTTTTGCTCCACCCTGGCCGGGTTGCTGAGCGTCGCCTATCTGCAGCGGCTGCGGCTGGCCGATTGGGTGACCCTGGCTTACCTGGCGGGCGGCATCGGGTTGGCCGCTGCCTTGGTGGGCTACGTGCTGCAGGCGGATGCCGAGGCCATGCAGCAGCGTTCGGCCAATCTCAGCAGCATTGTGCTGTTGGGCTTGATCGGTGCGTTTCTGGCCGGGGCGATGGTTCGCCGCATCAATGCCTACGAGGCGTTCATCGAGGGGGCGAAAGAAGGTTTCCAGACTGCCGTTGGCATCGTGCCCTATCTGGTGGCGATGCTGGTGGCGATTTCGGTGTTGCGGGCGAGCGGGCTTCTGGAATCGGTCGCCGAAATGCTGCGGCAGGCGGCGCAGCTCGCAGGGGCCGACACCCGCTTCGTCGACGCCCTGCCCACGGCCCTGATCAAGCCGTTCAGCGGCAGCGGCGCCCGCGCCATGATGCTGGAAACCATGGACCACTTCGGGGTGGATTCGCTGCAGGGACGGCTTGCGACGGTGATCCAGGGCAGCACCGAAACCACCTTCTACGTGCTGACGGTCTATTTCGGCGCGGTCGGCATCCGCAATGTCCGCCATGCGGTGGGTTGCGGCCTGCTGGCGGAACTGGCCGGGGTGATCGCCGCCGTGGTGATCTGCCTAAGGTTCTTCGGCTAGGCCGAAGCGGCCGTTCGGCCTGGGGGCGGGAGGGCTCGCGGCCGGCAGGGCGAAGTGGAAGGTCGCGCCTTCGCCGAGCCGGCCCTCGGCTTCGACCCGCCCGCCGTGGCGGCCGAGGATGCGCTTGACGATGGCCAGCCCGATCCCGGTCCCTGCGAATTCGTCCACCGCGTGGAGCCTTTGGAACACGCCGAACAGCTTGTGGGCATAGTTCTGATCGAAGCCGACCCCGTCGTCCTTGATGTAGTAATGGGTTTCCGCCGCATCGGCCGAGCCGCCGATCTCGATGTGCGCCACCTGACGCGGCGCGGTGAACTTGATGGCATTGGCCAGCAGGTTGGCCCACACCTGCCGCAGCAGGATCGGGTCGCCCCGGGCCGGAGCCAAAGGGTGCAGTTGCAGCCGGATGTCGCGGCCTTCCCGCAGCGGCACCAGGTCCATCCAGGCGGCATGGACCAGCCGTTCCATGTCGACTTCGCCGGTCTTGAGCTGGAGCCGCCCGCAGCGGGAAAATGCCAGGATGCCGTCGATCAGCTGGGACATGCGCGCGGCGTTGCTGCGGACCACCTGCAGCAGGCGCCGGCCTTCCTCGTCCAGCTGCTCCCCATACTTGTTGCCGAGCATGCCGGAGAAGCCGGCGATGGCGCGCAGCGGCGTTCGCAAGTCGTGGGAGGCCGAATAGGTAAAGGCCTCCAGCTCCCGGTTGGCAGCCTGCAGGGCCTGGGTGCGCTCGGCCACCAGTTCTTCCAGGTGGGTGCGGTAACGCCGCAGTTCCTGGTCGGACAGCTTGCGCTCGCTGATGTCGCGGGCGATCTTGGAGGCGCCGACGATGCGGCCGCGGGCATCGCGCAGCGGCGATACCGTGACGGAGATGTCGATCATGCGTCCGTTCTTGCAGCGGCGGACGGTTTCGTAGTGTTTGACGGTTTTGCCGCTGCGGATCTGCGCGAGGATCGTGGCCTCCTCGTCGCGCCGGGTTTCGGGAACCAGCATGGAGACGGGCTGCCCGATGGCCTCCTCGGCCAGGTAGCCGAACAGCTGTTCGGCGCCTTTGTTCCAGCTGGTGATACGGCCTTGCAGGTCCTTGCCGATGATGGCGTCGTCGGAGGACTGCACCAGCACGGCATGGTGCATCAGCTTTTTTTCCGCCGAACGCCGCTCGATGGCGATGGCCGCGAGGTAGCTGGCCTGGCGCAGCAACTCCCGGTCCCGCTCGGAAGGTCTGGCCGGCCGTTGCTGGTAGATGCCGAAGGTGCCGAGCACACGCCCGGCAGAATCCTTGATGGGTTCGGACCAGCACGCGCGCAGCCCGGCCTTCGCGGCCAGTTCCCGGTAAGGGGCCCAGTAGGGATGGTCGAGCACGTCCTCGACGATCACCGGTTCGCCGCGCCAGGCGGCGGTGCCGCAGGAGCCGCTGCCGTCGCCGATGGCGATGCCGTCGACCGCGGCCAGGTAGTCCGCCGGCAAGCTGGGGGTGGGGATGGAGGAGAGATGCCTGCCGTCGGCGGTGACCACCATGATGCTGCATAGGAAGCCGGGTTGGGCTTCCTCCACGTAACGGGTCACCAGGCCGAGCACTTCGTCCAGTTCTCCGTTCTGCGCCAGCCGTTCGAATATGTGCAGGCGCATGGCTTCCAGCCGCTCCTGGCGCTTGAGCGCGCTGACGTCGTGGCCCATGCCCAGCGCACCGACCACCCGGCCATCGGCATCGCGTTCGGCGACGATGTGGAAGTCGTGGCAGGCGATGCTGCCGTCGGGGCGGCGCCATTCCAGCAGGACTTCCGCCGGGATGGCGGATTCCATGACCCGCTTCAGGGTCGCCCGGTAGCGCTCGGTCGACAGCTCGCCGGTCAGGGTCAGTTCGGGGATGGCTGCGGTCGCCTGTGGCCGGGGGTTGCCGGTTTCCCGCAGATAAGCCGGATTGACGTAGATGAGTGAGCAATCCCAGCCGTAGCGCACCAGGATATTGGGAGAGGCCTCGGCGAGGGTGCGGAATTGCTGCTCCTGTTCCCGCAGGGCATGTTCCATGGACCGGCGTTCGCCGATGTCCCGTACCAGGGCCAGGTTGTAGGCCAGGCCGTGGTAGTCGAAGTAGGTGGCGGTGATCTCCACCGGAAACACGCTGCCGTCGCGGCGCCGGTGGCTGCTCTCGAAGGTGAGGCTGCGCTGCTGCCGCAGTTCGTTCCAGTGCTGCCGCCACTGCTCCAGGGCATAGCCCGGGTCGACGTCGGGAACGGACAGGCCGAGCAGTTCGGCGCGGGAGTAGCCCAAGGCCCGGCAGGCTTGCTCGTTGGCATAGTGAAAGCGCGCGTCGCAGTCGATCAGATAGGCGGCTTCGCCGACGTGATCGAGGGCGAAGCCCAGGATGTCCAGCTGCCGCAGGGCCGGCCGATCACCGGAGATGCCGTGCGCGGTCATGCGGTCAGCTCCCAGTGCGTGCTTTCGCGGACCGCGCTAGTCGGGGCATCGGGCCTGCTCCAGCAGCTTCAGCAGGTCGTCGAACCGGTAGTCGTCGATGTAGTGGCCGATGGCCCGGGCCAGATCCGGATCGGCCGTCTCGATCTCCGCGACCACGGCGCGGGCACCCTCCGCGTCGAGGGTCGCGACGGCCTGGCGCAGGTGGTCGCGCAACGCCGGCTCCATGCGGCAGAGCACAGCGGCATCCAGTTCCAGCGGCGGACGGGATTCTGCCTCGGCCGCTGCGGCGGCGGCGTAGACATATTGGACCCCGAGGCTTTGCCGCAGCGTCTCGAACACTTCCGCGACCCGGATCGGCTTGCGCAGGAAACCGTCGGCTCCGGCCGCCATCAGCGCGTCCTTGTCGTGATCGAAGGCGGTGGCGGTCAGCGTGTAAATCTGAACCGGACCGCCGCCGGGCAGGGCGCGTATTTTGCGGGTGGCTTCCAGGCCGTCCATGAGTGGCATGTGGAAATCCATCCAGATGAAATGGGGGCGCCAGATTTGGAACAGCTCCAGGGCGCGGGCCCCGTTTTCCGCCTGCTGGACCTCGAAGCCGATGCCCTTCAGCAGTTCGGTCAGCAAGCGCCGGTTGTTGTCGTCGTCGTCCACCACCAGAATGCGCCAGCCCGGCTGGTCCGGTGTCAGGCCGACGATGTCCGGGGTTTCCGCGGTATCCGCCGGCGGCAGCTCGATCACCTGGAGCGGAATGGTGAAGGCAAACCGGCTGCCTTCGCCCAACCGGCTGTCCACGCTGATGTCGCCCCCCATCAGGCGCACGTAATCGCGGCTGATGGTCAGCCCCAAGCCGGTGCTGTCGGGGCGGGTCTTGGCGGCATCGGCCTGGAAGAACGCGTCGAACAGCTTCTCCTGGTCTTCCGGGCTGATGCCGTGGCCGCTGTCGGCCACCTCGAAACAGGCCATGCCGTCCTCCCAGCGCAGGCTCAGCCTGACCCATCCCTGGTCGGTGTACTTGATGGCGTTGCTCAGCAGGTTGAGCAGTACCTGACGCAGATGGTAGCTGTCGCCCTCCACCTGGCAGGGCAGGTCGCACGGGCAGTCGAGCTGCAGATCGAGCCCCTTGGCGCCGGCCCTCACCTGCAGCATTTCCACCAGCGTCACCGGCAGGTTTCGAAGGTCGAAGGCGGTGCTCCGCAGGGTCAGCCGGCCGGCCTCGATGCGGCTCAGCTCCAGAATGTCGTTGATCAGTTCCAGCAGATGCTGGCCGCTGTGTTCGATGGCCTTAAGATGCTGCCGCTGGCGGTCGGCCAGATTCTCGTCGCGGTTCAGCAGTTGCGCGAAGCCCAGCACGGCGTTGAGCGGTGTGCGCAATTCGTGGCTCATGTTGGCGAGAAAGGTGCTCTTGGCCCGCGACGCGGCTTCCGCCGCATCACGGGCTTCGGCCAGAAAGCAATTGGCCACCCGCAGTTCCTGATTGACCCGCATCAACTGGGTGTGGCCCAGGATTTCGTTTTTCAGCACCGCCGCGGCATAGCTCAGGAAACTGCGGAGGTGGCGGCGCAATTCCCAGGTGCCCAGGTTCAGGTTCTCGATCTTCAGCACCCCGATCAGTTCCTTGCCCACCAGCAGTGGCAGGACCCAGGTCCAGGCGTTGTGGAGGGCGACGTTGAGCAGCTGGCTGTCTTCCAGATCGTGGACGAATTCCTCCGGCTGGCGGGTTTCGAGGGCCTGCCGGACACGGGGGTCGTCGATCGTCTCGATGCGGCGCCTCTCGCCGTAGACGTCGGCGTAATGAATTTCCTTGTCGATCCAGTAATAGAGGCCGACATTGGTGCCGCCGATGGTGTCCAGGATGCTTTGAAGCATGTTGTGAACCATGTTTTCCAGTCCCGGCAAGGCGCTGATCCGGGCCATGAGGCGGTTCACCAGCTCCAGGTAAGCCTTCTCCGAGGCCAGCTTGCGGATGCGTTCCTCGATCCGGGCGCGTTCCTGGTCGTCCATCTGGGCGGGTGCGTTCATGGCCGGTGGGAGTCGCGGCGGCGGTCTACCGCTGCCTGGAGCACCTGTTCGAGATGGTCAAGGTCCACCTCCATCCAGCGCAGCGGCAGCTCGATGCTGGCTGCGGCCCGTTCGGCCTCCGCGGTGAAATCGCCCGATACCGGGGTGCGGATGGCCAGCAGGTAGCGGCGGTCTTCGTGGAAGATGGCACGGGCGATGTCCCAGCGGCAGCCGAAGGTCTGGTTCATGACCGGTTCCCAGTGCCGCACCCAGTCTTCCAGCAGAAAATAAGCGCCTTGTTCCAATTCCGCCATGAAGCGCTCCCGGCCCAGCAGCATCTCCACGCAGTTCTGGCCCTCGGTGCGGAAGGTGGCGGCTTGTTCCAGCATGCGGTCCATCAGTGGATGGCAGCAGCCGTAGAACACGATGGGGTGTTCGCCCCGGTGCCGGTCCAGACAGCCGGTCAGCTGCTGCTGCAGCCGTCCCAGGTTGACGTGGAGGGAGGATTCCAGGAAGTCGGTTTGCAGATCCCAGCCGTTCTTGCGGATCAGGAACTCGATCTCTCGGGCCAGGATGCCGCAGCCAACCAGGAATTGGGGTTTTGAGGTCGTCATGGCCGTCACCAACGGCCCAGTTTGAAGGCCTCGTCCAGCATGGCGCGGATGTTTTCCTCGGGGATGCCATAAGGCATCACGCCGGTGCCGAACAGGAAGCGGCCGCCGGGTTTGCCGGCGGTGATGATGCGGCGCACTTCGTCGCGCACCTGCCGCTCCGACCAGGACAGCAGCTTGATGTCGTTGATGACGCCGCAGGTCAGGCCGCGCCCGGCCACGATGGACTTGGCTTCGGCGATGTCATTGTCGGGGCCGAAGTAATAGGCGCCGATCCTGAGCCGGTCGATCACTTCTCCGACGATGTTGGCGAAGGGCGACATCCCGCAGTAATACACCACCCCGCCGATGCCGCCTTCGGCCAGGTCCCGTTCCATCCACGGCATCGACAGTTCGCGGAACCGTTTCAAGCCGACGAAATAGGTACAGCCGAACGGGTTGGAATACAGCAGCACGTCGGCGCCGGCGGCGCGGTAGGCGGCGATTTCCTTGCGGAAGAATTCCGAACATTTCGCCAGCAGCAGGTCGCGCACCTCGGCGGGGCCCGTCAACAGCAGCTCCATCCAGCGGTCCATGCCCATCAGCAGGGCCGGTAAGGTCATGGCGCCGGTCAGGTAGGCGCAGACCGGCACCTTGCCGCCCACTTCCCGGCGCAGGATGGCCAGGCATTTGGCGGTTTCCTCGAAAGCCGGGTGGGTGGAAATATCGGCGGGCACCTCCAGCTTTTCGATGTCGTCGTAGCCCTGGATCACGAAGTGTTCGACATTCGGCGGCCCGTCGGTGGCGAACAGGATCTTGCGGCAGCCGAACAGCTCCGCCTCCTTGCCCACGTAGAACAGGCTCCACACGTTGTCGTGGCCGTAGCGCTCGCGCATCCGTAGCTGGCCTTCGGCGACCTGCTCGCCCTTCGAGTAGTATTGCTCCAGGGTCATGCCCAGTTCCTTGGCGCCCTGGTCGAGCAGGTTGCAGAACACCGGAATGCGGTCGGCCGGTTCGCCTTTGACGGCGGCGATCAGTCGTTCCAGCGGGGTCATGGCCGTGTCGCCTCCCTGATCAGATCCTGGATGACCCGGCCGGCGGTGATGCCGTCCTCCGCCCAGGCGTCAGCACCCACCGCCCGGTACAGTTCCGGGTCGAACCGGTAGGGCGCGCCGCCCACCACCAGCTTGATGTGGTCCTCCAGATTGCGTGCCTTGAGGATTTCGCGAACCGCGATACAGCCTTTCTCGCCGCGGGCGGTGTGGATCATCATGGAGGAGATCGCGATCACCTGGGCTCCGTGCTCCAGGGCCGCATCGACGAAGCGTTCCGGCGCCACGTTCACTCCCAGGTCGATCACCTCGATCATCAGCGACTTGAGACAGCCCATCACGATGCGCTTGCCCAGCGAATGGAGGTCGCCCGCCGCGGTCCCGATCACCACCCGCCCCAGGCTGGCCGGCGGTTGCCGGAAGTGGATCAGCATCCGCTCGGTGACGGTGGCGGCGATCTGGGCCGTCATGAAATGCTGGGCCAGGTTGGCGTCCGGGTCCTGGTTGATCACCGCCATCATCTCTTCGATGGCCGGAATCACCACCTTGAACACGATGTCCTCGGCCGCGATGCCCTCCGCCAGCGCGCGCTCCGCCACCGCCAGCGCGCGCTCGGCGTCGGTGTCGAACACCGCCTCCTTGTAGTCCCGGATGACTTGGTCCAGCATGGTCAGCCTGCCTCCGTGTGCGGCCAGGGCCGCAGCCGCAAGTGATCGATGAAATAGTCGTCGAAGCGTTGCATCCGTGCCGCATTGAGCAGCCGGCAGCGGCCGGCGATGCGTTCCAGCAGGCCACAGCCTTCCGGTTCCAGCAGGGCGAGCTCGCAACCGCGCAGGGCGGCATGGTCGTGCAGTTCGATGCGGTCCTCCGCGAGCCCCGGGATAAGCCCCACCGAGCGGGCGTTGTCCAGCTGCAGGTGGCGGCCGAAGACTCCGCACAGATGCAGCCTTTGCAGCTGTTCCCAATGCATGCCTGCTTCGGAGAGCAAGGCTTGGGCGGCCGCCGCGATGGCCGCCTTGGCGCGCTGAAAGGCGTCGATGTCCGCCGGTTCGATGGTCAGGGCGCCGGCTTCGTCCGCCAGCGGCAAGGGGTAGCCGCCGGGCGGCGGCGCCACGGCGAAGCGTCCCGTCGGGCGGATTGCGCCGCGGCCGCACAGCAGGGCGACGGCATCGACCAGCCCCGAACCGCACAGGCCGACGGCGATCCGGCCGCCGATCACGGCGGCCTCGAACGGGTCGCCGGACTGGCGCGACCGCAGCCGGTACACGGCGCCGGGGCCCCCCGCCATGCCGCAACTGATGCCCACGCCTTCGAAGGCGGGGCCGCCGGGGCTGGAAGTGACCCACAACCGTTCGCCGTCCCACAATGCCAGCTCGGTATTGGTGCCGACATCGATCAACAGCGCCGGAGCGGGGCGTTCCACCAGCGAGGCGGCCAGCACGCAGGCGAGCAGGTCGGAACCGATGAAGCCTCCCAGCGGCTGGGCGATGTCTACGGCCGCGCGCGCCGGCAAACCCCAGGCCGCGTGCCAGTCATTGCGGGCGGGGGTGGGGCAGGCAATGCGGCATTGCCAGTTGGCCGGGTCGAGCAAATGCGTGGCCGGGGTTTCCGTGAGCAGCATCAGCATCGCCGTATTGCCCACCACGACCGCCCGGCCGACGTGGTCGATGGCGGCGCCGCCGAAGGCGAGGGCGCTGGCGTCGCCGAGCGCCGCACCGAGCGCCGCCAGAACCGATGTCGACAATTTACGGACGGTATCGCCTCTGGCCGCCTCGAGGCGGGACAGCACGTCGGTGCCGTAGGCGGCCTGGGGGTTGGGGGCGGTCAGTGCCGCCAGACGCCGGCAGCTGCGGCGGTCCCACAGGGACACCCGGATGTGGGTCGTTCCCAGGTCCACCGCCAGACCCAGCGGCGGGCCCTGCACCGCTGCGGGGAGCTTCAGCGGGTGGTTCGGCAATTCCCGTTCACCCAGGGCAGTCCAGCCGGAACCCATTGCCAGATCGGCGCAATCCATCTCGGCATCGGCCATCAAGCGGGCCTGGCAGGCCAGCCGCCAACCGTCTTCCAGCAGACTGGGCGAGAGCAGGGTACGCTCCGCCTCGGTGACCGGCGACAGGCCGCCGCTTCTGGCGCACACCCGGCAGCTGCCGCAGATGCCCCGGCCGCAACAGGACGCCCGCAGGAACACCCGCTCGCGCAGCAGGGCATCCCGTACCGTGGTGCCTTCCGGTATCCGCGCGACGAAACGGCCGCTGGCCGCGGAGATGCCCAGGGCGCGCTCAGCCGGCGTGGCCATCGGGAACTCCGACTTGGCCCCGGATCAACATCTGGGCGACATCGTCCCAGGGGCGCGGCCGGCTGAAGTAATAGCCCTGGAAATACTGGCAGCCCAGCCGCCGCAGCATGCGCAGTTCCGCCTGGGTTTCCACGCCTTCGGCCACGGTTTCCATGTCGAGCCGGCGGGCCATGCCGATGATGGCGGCGACGATGGTGGCATCGTGGCTGCTCGAGCAGATGCCGGACACGAAGGTCTGGTCGATCTTGATCTGGCGGATGGGAAGCCGCTTGAGGTAGGCGAAGGAGGAATACCCGGTGCCGAAATCGTCGATGGACAGGTCGATGCCCTTGGCGTCCAGCCAGTCCATGATTTCCAGGGCCTGCTCCAGATCCTTCATCAGCACGCTTTCGGTCATTTCCAGCTTGAGCCGCCGCGGGATGAGCCCGGATTCGGCGATCGAGCGCTCGATGGCGGCGACGAATCCGGGGGATTCGAACTGGCGGGCGCTGACGTTGATCGCCAGGCTCACGCTGGGCGCGATCTGACGGTCGTGCAGCAGCCGGGCGAACTGCAGGGTGGACTGCTCCAGCACCCATTCCCCCAAAGGGACGATCAGGCCGGTATCCTCCGCCAGCGGGATGAACTCGCCCGGCAGGATCAGGCTCCCGTCCGCTTGCGGCCAGCGCAGCAGGGCTTCGATGCCCACCAGCCGGCCGCGCTCGTCGGTCTGCGGCTGGTAATACAGCGCGAATTCCCGGTCGCCGATGCTCTTGCGCAACCGGCGTTCCAGCAGCAGGGTCCGTTCGGCCTCCTTCTGCATGGACTGCTCGAAGAACTGGATGGTGTTGCGGCCGGCGTGCTTGGCGCGGTACATGGCGGTATCCGCGCGCTTGATGAGTTCTTCCACCGCGACCCCTTCGGATGGGAACAGGGTTGCGCCGATGCTGACGCCGACCTGGACCTCGGTGCCGGCCAGGTCGATGGGCTGGTTGAGGGCTTCCCTCAGTTTTTCGGCGATCTTCAGGGTGGCCTGGCCGGCATCCACCACGTTGCTGCCGATTCCGGGCAGCATCACCAGGAATTCGTCCCCGCCCCAGCGGGCCAGCACGTCGTCCTTGCGCAGCACCTGCCGCAGCCGTTCCGCGGTACTTATCAGGATCTGGTCGCCGCTGGTGTGGCCCAGCACGTCGTTGACGTTCTTGAAGCGGTCCAGATCGAGGAACAGGATGGTGCCCACGCTGCCCATCCGGCGTGCTCGCGCCAGAGCATGTTCCAGCCGGTTCTCGAACAAACGGCGGTTGGGAAGACCGGTCAAGGGATCGTGGAAGGCCTGGTGGATGACTTTCTCGTCCGCCTGGCGGCGCAGTATGCCCAGCGAAAGCAGCTCGCCGAGCCGCAGCATCAGTGCCTTGTCCAGACAGTCTTCGGTGGTTCCCGGCTCCAAGTAATGCACCAGGGCGCCGATGACCCGGTGGCCTTCCATCAAGGGTACCCAGTAGCGGGGATTGCCGCCGCCGCTGAGTCTTTCGAGTGCGTCGCAGCCTGACTCTCCCTCTACGTGGAAGGCCGGCCTGCCCTCCAGCAGGGTCCGAAAGCAGAGGCAGCCGGTCGGCAGCAGGCGCCGGCACAACTGCTGATCGGTCCGGTCCACCTCGGCGGAGGCTACCAGTTGCAGCACCGGTTCGGCGCTCCCTTCTTCGATCAGGAACACCAGGTTGCGGCTGCAGATCCCTTCCCAATGGAAACGCTCGTTGAGGAGGCCGATGGCACGCCCGAGAAATTCCTTCTGGCTCGATCGGGTCAGGGCCAGCTGCATGAGGTCGTTGAGAATCTGCTCCTGTTCGGAGCGGCTGGCCAGGTCGGCATTGGCGGCCAGCAGTTCGCGGGTCCGCTCCTGGACGCGCTGTTCCAGTTGCTGGTTGACATCCTGCAGGCTGCGCCGGGTCTGGGCCAGCTCCAAGTGGGTATGGACCCGGGAGAGCACTTCCTCGGCCTGGAACGGCTTGACCACGTAATCGACGCCGCCGACCTGGAATGCTCTCAGCTTGTCGGCGACATCCTGCAGGGCGCTGAGGAAGATGACGGGGATTTCTGCGGTATCGGGATTGGACTTGAGCCGGCTGCAGACTTCGTAGCCATCCATGCCGGGCATGCGAATATCCAGCAGGATGATGTCGGGGATCTCGATCTCGATGGAGCGCAACGCCGATTCGCCCGTCAGCGCCATCCGGACCCGGAAACCGGTGTCTTTCAGGATGCCTTCGACCACGCGCAGGTTGTTGGCATTGTCGTCCACCACCAGTACGCTCGCCGGAGCCGGTCCCGGCGCGGTATTCAAGGAGTGGTTGTCGTGGTTGTACATGGGTGAACCCACAGTGATCGCCGCAAGCCGACGGGTCCTTTCGGGAGCGCCATGAGCACGCGGAGGAGGTGGCAGAGGCGGGGCGGTACCGCTCAGAGCCTCCAAAGGAGCACCGCCGGCGGTCCGGCCGAAACCGGACGCCGGCAGCGAACCTGCACAGTCCCTGGAAGACGGCTCCTCCCCCATAATACTAGCTGACAACGGTGGCGCGGCAACCGGGAAAATCGCGTGACGAACCAGGCCTTGGTGCGAGGTTGGAGCCCAACGCCGGCGAGGCCGCCGCTGGTTCCGGCCGCAGCGCGGTTCTGCTGGCGGAGCGCAGGCTCGAGGAAGCGGACTGTTTCAGAACAGTCCGCTGATGCGGCCGTCGTCGTCGACGTCGATGAACTCCGCCGCAGGCACCTTGGGCAGACCCGGCATGGTCATCATGTCGCCGGCGATGGCCACCACGAAACCGGCGCCGTTGGCCAGCCGCACCTCGCGGATATGGACGGTGTGGCCGCTCGGCGCGCCCTTGCGGTTGGGGTCCGTGGAAAACGACATCTGGGTTTTTGCCATGCACACCGGGTAGTGGCCGTAGTCGGCGTTCCAGGTCTCCAGCTGCGCCTTGACCTTGGCGTCGGCGGTGATCCCGGCTGCACCGTAAATCTTGACCGCGATGTTCTCGATCTTTTCCCACAGCGACAGTTCGTCGGGATAGACGAAGCGGTGCGACCCCGGCTGATGGTCGACGATACCGGCGACCACCTCGGCCAATTGTTCCGCACCGGTGCTGCCCTGGGCCCAATGCTTGGCCACCACCGCCGGCACGCCCAGGGCCTCGCACTTGGACTTGAGCAGGGCGATTTCGGCATCGCTATCGAAGCTGAAATGGTTGATGGAGACCACGCAGGGCAGGCCGTAGTGCTGGGTGATGTTGTGGACGTGGCGTTCCAGGTTGGCGAAGCCCTGCTCCAGAGCCGCCAGGTTCTCCCGGTTCAGGTCTTCCTTCCTGACCCCGCCGTGGAACTTGAGCGCCCGCACCGTCGCCACCAGCACCACCGCCGCGGGCTCAAGCCCGGCCATGCGGCATTTGATGTCGATGAACTTCTCCGCTCCCAGGTCGGCGCCGAAGCCGGCTTCGGTGACCACGTAATCGGCCAGCTTCAGGGCCGTCTTGGTGGCGGTGACGGTGTTGCAGCCGTGGGCGATGTTGGCGAAGGGACCACCGTGGATGATCGCGATGTTGTTCTCCAGGGTCTGCACCAGGTTGGGCTTGATGGCATCTTTCAGCAGTGCCGCCATGGCACCGTGGGCCTTGAGGTCGCGCGCATAGATGGGAGTCTTGCCGTCGGCCTTGTAGCCGATGATGATGCGGCCCAACCGCTCCTTCAGATCGTTCATGCCGCTCGCCAGGCACAGGATGGCCATCACCTCGGAGGCCACCACGATGTCGAATCCCTCCTCGCGGGAATAGCCGTTGCCGGGGCCGCCCAAACCGATGACGATCTTGCGCAGGGCCCGGTCGTTCATGTCCATCACTCGCTTCCACTGAATCCGGCGCGGGTCGATGTGGAGTTCGTTGCCATGGGTAATGTGGTTGTCGATCATGGCCGACAATAGGTTGTTGGCGACGCCGACGGCATGGAAGTCGCCGGTCAGGTGCAGGTTGATGTCTTCCATGGGCACCACCTGGGCGTAGCCGCCGCCGGCTGCACCACCCTTGACGCCGAAGCAGGGCCCGAGCGAAGGCTCGCGCAGGCACAGGATCGCCTTCTTGCCGATGCGGTTGAGAGCGTCGCCCAGGCCCACCGTGGTGGTGGTCTTGCCTTCGCCCGCCGGCGTCGGGCTGATGGCGGTCACCAGAATCAGCTTGCCGTCCGGCCGGTCCTTGAGGGAGGCCACGTAGTCCAGGCACAGTTTCGCCTTGTAGTGGCCGTGGGGGTCCAGGTGTTCCGCGTCGATTCCCAAGCGCTCCTTGGCGAGGGAAATGACGGGCTGCATCCTGGCTTTCTGGGCTATTTCGATGTCGGACATGAAGTCTCCGCGGGGTACTCGATGCGTGCCGTGGAATGGCGGTCGGCAACTGGGAAAAGCCGCGAAGTGTAGCAAGATGATTGCGGTAAATCAGCCTTACCGGCACCGGAATAGGTTAGGTTTATGGCCGCAATAGCGTGAATTCGCTGTTTTTCAGGAACCGCCGGAACCCTTTGTCGAAACTCACCAGGCGGAAATGGTTGATTTGGACGGCGGCGGCGATCCAAGCATCCGGAATGTCGTTTCCGGTCAACCGGTATTGCTCGCATAAGCGGTCGAATAGTGGCCATTCGGTACCCAGTTGGGCCAGTTCGACGCCGGGGGAATCGAACACGGCGCGCAAAAACGCCAGGGCCGTCTCGATCGGAGTGGGTTGAACGAAAACCTTGGGGTGCGAAACCAACCGCAGGAAGCCGGCGGAAACCATGGGCAATAGGGTCAGTGTCCGGCCTCTTTGACTGTCATCAAGCGCCTCCTCCAGCCACACCAGCGCCGGTTGGTGATGAGGATGATCGGAGCGTGATGCCGCGACCAACACATTGACATCGGGTGTCATGCTCCACCCGGGTCGTCGGCAGCATCCAGCAGGGCGCGGTTACTCAACGCATCCGCTACGGAAGGCGACAAGCCGCCTTGGCCTTCAAAGACCGGGAGTCGTGGGCGTTCACGGACGAATCTCTGGGTTGGTGGGGAAAGACGCAACGCCAGTCCTTCCTCGATCAACCGGGTCAGGCTGGTATGTTCCTTGGCTGCCTCCGCTTTGGCTCTGGCGAGCAAAGCGTCGTTGATGTCGAGCGTGGTTCTCATGGATATCTCTGATGCAGATTTCTGTATCAACGTTAGCGCAAGGAAACCGACGGGGCAACGGTGGCGGGAAATGCGAGCTGCATGGAAGAGTCTTCGCGAGAACGATCCCGGAATCTCTTTCCGTCGATGGCATCCTCAACACATCCGCGTCGACCAACGGTTCTGAGGCTTCGCCGAATACCTGCAAAGGGCGGGTAGTTTGCCGACGGGTTGAGGTTGGCGGAATTCCAGAACGGTAAATCGATGGTCCAGCTCTGGCTGGACATGTGAATCTCATGACGCCAGAATGGCGACAGAGACATAATGGCCTTCAATGGTCACCTATACGTAGGTTCGTCATGACTACTCTCCTACCCAAGCAAGACCGGATCGGTGCTCGTGTTTCCCACGACGTCTACCAGACACTGGTGCGTGCGGCTGAGCTGACCGGCGCGACCGTCAACCAGTTTCTGGTGCAATCCGCGTTGAAGGAAGCCCAGGCGGTCATCGAACGGGAACAGGTCATTCGCTTGTCCGGTACTGACTGGAACTGGATGCTCGAACTGCTCGACAACCCTCCCGAGCCCAACGAAAAGTTGAAAGCAGCCATGGACCGATACCGCCAGGCCCAGCGTGACGATGCAGATTCTTCCTTTGACTGGCAGCCATGACCGGCAGGGTTTTGACTGCGGCCGGACGGAACTGAACGACTGGCTGCAACGCATCGCCCGCCAGCACCACGATAAGGGATTGTCCAAGACCTTTGTCGCCATTCGAGAGCAAGCACCGGCCGTCATTTGCGGCTATTACGCCCTGACCGTAGCCGAGCTGGATAACAGCCAGATTCCCGAATCTCGTCGAGGCAAGCTGCCTCGTCGCATACCCGGCGTGCGTTTGGGGCGGCTGGCTGTGGATCTGCGCTACCAGGGCACGGGACTCGGTGAACTGCTGCTGGTCGATGCGCTCACCCGCGCCCGGCGTATTCAACAGGACGCCGGCGTGGTCGGCCTGTTCGTGGACGCCATCGATGAACAGACCGCCGGCTTTTACTTGCGCCTGGGCTTCTCGTCATCTCCCGGAAATCCGCTGTTGCTATTCTTGCCGGTCAGAGGCATTTGAACTTACGGAATCGTACGGCCAAAGCCTGCATTAGCAAAACAGGGAGAATCCATGGTCTGCCATTCATGACCTGATCGCGCAAATCGGCGATCCGCGACCACGCGATCGGTTGGCCGCCGAATGGAAAGTCGCGTGACAGGGCAAGAAATTCGGACTGGTGATCGAGGATCAAGCCCGAATGCCGTCGCTACCCAAGGCCAAGCCGCGCCGGGGTGATCCGGTCTGCCGGCGGCAGGGGGCGCTGAAGGATGTCTGGAAGGTCGAGTCCGTGAAAGACGGGGTGGTGGACTGCCTCAAACCACAGGACGAAGCCCATACGAAATCAGCGGCCGAAAGCCGCTGATTGATTCGTGCGACGGGAACCGAACGAATCCCCCGGTAACGGCCGCCGATCGCCACGACAGGGCCATCGGCGCGGGCGCTAGCTTGCCCGGCCGGCGGCCATGGCTTCCGGCACTTCCACCAGCTTGCCGGACTTGACGTCGTAGACGAAGCCGTAGATCGGGATCGAAGCGGGGACCAGGTTGTGGTTCCGGATCCGCAGCACGTCTTCCAGCACGCTGTCGGCCTGAGTCTTGATGGTCAACCAGTTGATGTACTTGCCCTCCGGCGAGCCCGGTCCCTGGCCGACGTCGTGCCAGCCGGAAGCGTCGATGCGCGCCGTGTCCAGGCTCTTGGCCAGAAGGTCGGACATGATGTCGTTGGTGAAAGTCTCCATGCCGCAGTCGGTGTGATGGATGACGAACCATTCGTTGGTTCCCAGCAGCTTGTGGGAGATGACCAGGGAGCGGATGGCATCGTCGCTGGCCCGGCCGCCGGCGTTGCGGATGACGTGGGCATCGCCTTCGGACAGCCCGGCGTATTTGGCCGGATCGAGGCGGGCGTCCATGCAGGTGAGGATGGCGAAGCCGCGGGCCGGTGGCATGGCCAGGCTGCCTTTGGTAAAACTGGACGAATAGCCGCTGTTGGCGGTGAGGACTTCCTGCAGAATCGTGCTCATGGGCGAAATCTCCGGTGATGTCGTTGTTGATGGTGTTGCTGTCGAAGGTGGAATGCCCCTGATGTACCGCTGTATCAGTCGATGCTTATGAGGGGTAACGACTATGGATCATTGGTCCGGTAAAAAGTTCGTGGTGGCCACCGGCAATCGCGGCAAACTCCGGGAAATCCGGGCTCTGACCGATGGCCTTGGGATCGAGGTTGTCCCGCAATCGGAGTTCGCGGTGCCGGAGGTGGATGAGACCGCCTGCACCTTCGTGGAGAATGCCATCCTCAAGGCGCGCCAGGCGGCGCGTTACAGCGGGTTGCCGGCGCTGGCCGACGATTCCGGGCTCGAAGTGGATTTCCTGCAGGGCGCGCCCGGCGTCCGCTCGGCCCGCTATGGCGGAAGCGGCGCCGGCGACCAGGCCAATAATGACAAGCTGCTTCAAGCTTTGGAGGGGGTCCCCGAGGCACGCCGCGGCGCGCGTTTCCGCTGCGTGATGGTGTTCCTGCGCCACCCGGAGGACCCCAGCCCGCTGATCGGCCAGGGTGTCTGGGAGGGGCGGATCCTGTCGCGGTCGCGCGGCAGCGGCGGTTTCGGGTACGATCCCGTGTTTTGGGTGCCGGAGTTGGGCTGTTCGGTGGCGGAACTGAGCCCCGTCGACAAGAACCGGCTGAGCCACCGCGGATTAGCCTTGCAGTCGCTGTTCGGGCAACTGCTGGACATGGCTGTCCCGTGCGGTGAGAAGGGCGGCTGAGCCGTTCGCCGGCCCCACCCGATGTCCGATCATCCAGCTAACGAGGAGTTTCCATGTGTTTCAGTGCTGATATGTCGCTCGGCCTGGGTGTGGCCGGATTCGTGGCTTCCGGTGTCACCTTCTTCGATCGGGAGGAGCGGTTTTGGGTCAGGCTGGCGCGCGCATACGCCATCTTCCATTTTGCGCTGATGGAACTGATCCAGTATTTCGGCTATCCCGTCGCCAACCAGTGCGGCTACGGCACCAACCAGTTGCTGAGCGAACTTTCGACCTATCACATCAGCCTGCAGGCCTTCGCGATCATGCCGGCCTTGGCGAGCTATTCCTCCGACCCCAGAGCCCTGGGGCGGGCGGCGTTGCTGGGTACTTCCATGAGTGCCCTGTTTCTGCTGTTCACCCGTCTCCCCAACGACTGGCAGCTGTTCGGCATCGAGACCAACTTCATCGGCAAGATGACCTCCTGCCTGCTCATGGGCAAGTATCACATCGCCTATGCCATCTCCAGCGCGTTCGGTCTGGTGGTGACCCACGGATCGCTGTTCGCACTGGCCTTCAGCGGTTTCCTGTGGAAAGACAACTGGAAGATCTCGTCCTATCACCTGGGGATGTGCGTCGCCACGCTGTTTATTCCGCAGTGGGTGTTCGGCGTCACCACCGGGGAGGCGGCGGCGATGTACTGTTTTTACTCGATCCCCATCACCGCCAGCTTCATGCCCCAGTGGAAGCGATTCTTCCGGGTCGACGGGCCCGGCGGCGACATCGATCCACAATTGAACCGGGAGCCGGCGCTCTAGCCGATCGCGCCGGTCACAGCCGGCAGACCGCTTCGGCGAAATCCGCGACCTGCTGCCAGTCGGTGTACTCGACCACCGTCTTGGGGTCGGTCGGTCCGCCGGTGAGACGCATGATCAGCCGGATGATCATGCGGTCCAGGGGGCGATAGCCGGGGTAGTTCAGTTTGCCCGCGAACACGGCCGCCAGGCGCGGCCGCCAGGGTAGGCGCTTGAGGAAGCGGCGCGCGTAAGGATTGGTGTCGGGTCGGTTCATGCCCGGTTTGCGCGCCACCAGGTTGACCGAAAAGAAGGCGCTGGGCTTGCTCTCCAGCAGGTCGGCGTTGGCGCGGATGAACTCCCCGACTTCGGCGGTGTGGTGGCCGTAGCGGATGCTGGCGCCGATCACCAGCTTGTCGTACGGCGCCAGGCCGCCGGCCAGGGCCTGGCGTATGGGTATCAGAGTCGCCTGGCGGCCGGTGGACTCGATGCGCTGCTGGATGTGCCGGCAAATTGTGAGGGTGTGGCCATCGGTGGTGGAATAGATCAGCGCGATGTGTTGGGTCATGGGGACTCCGGTCGCCGCGGGTTTTGCTCGGACATCTGCGATGCGGTTCACAGTTGGTTGATGGGCGGCTTGCTAGTCTTGCCCAAACTTTCTGTGGAGGCGATCACATGGCTTACTCGATTCGTAGCAGGTTGGCCACCATCGGCCTGGCGGTCGTGGCCGGTGTCGGCGTCAAATTGGTCTTCAATGCGCCGGTGGCAGCTGCGGTTGCGGCGGCTTTGGTGTTCAGTTCGGGCTTTTTGCGGGGCGACGTCCGGCCTGATCTGCGCAAGGATACCGTGCGCCGCCCCCGCTCCGCCTCCACTTTCGCGTCCAGTTTCTCCGAACCGCCGAGCCTCTAGCCCGGCCCAAGCCGGGCCGGCCGCTCGGCCCGGTCGCGCCGGTAACGCCGGCTCCAGGTCCACACGTAGAGCAGTCCGCTGCTCACGGTGGTGACCAGCACCAACCCCATCAGTCCCTCCAGTACCTGCCCCGGAACCTGCAGCAGCGTCTGCTGCAGCAGTACCGCCAGGATCAGCACCAGCTGGGTGAAGGTGTTGATTTTACTGGTCCAGTGGGGATCGCCTTCGAACGGCTGCGACAGGATGTAATAGGCCACCGCCCCTGTCACGATCACCACGTCCCGCAGCACCACGGCAACGGTCAGCCAGACCGGCAGCAAGCCCAGATAGGCCGCGGCGATGAAGCAGGAAATCAGCAGCAGCTTGTCCGCCAGCGGGTCCAGATAAGACCCGAGCCGGCTCTGCCAGCCGTAGCGTTTGGCAAGAAATCCGTCCAATCCGTCGGAAATGCCGGCTACGGCAAACAGCGCCAGCGCCCACTCGTATTCCCCGCGCAGCATCAGACGGATGACCGGCGCCACCAGCAGGATGCGCAGCACGGTGATGAGATTGGGGATATGCCTCGGGCTCATGCGGGTAAACCGACGCTGACACGGATGCGGGGGGGACGTTGTACAATAGCGCGAGCCATCTTCCGCAACAACATCCCCACATCGCCGATCCGGAGAGTCAGATCATTGAACAGCACCCATGAACAGGGCCTCAGCTACCAGGCGGCGGGCGTCGACATCGACGCGGGCAACGCCCTGGTGGAACGCATCAAGCCGGTTGCCGCGCGCACCCGAATTCCAGGCGTTCTGGCCGGTCTCGGCGGCTTCGGCTCGCTGTTCGAACTGCCGCTGGAACGCTACCGCCGGCCGGTCCTGGTGGCCGGAACCGATGGCGTCGGCACCAAGCTCAAGCTGGCGATGGAAACGGGGCGGCACCAGGGTGTGGGGATCGATCTGGTCGCCATGTGCGTCAACGACATCGTGGTGCAGGGCGCCGAGCCGCTGTTTTTTCTGGATTACTACGCCACCGGCAAGCTCGAGGTGGACGTTGCGGCAGCCGTGGTGGAAGGCATCGGCCGGGGTTGCGAACTGGCCGGCTGCGCCCTGGTGGGCGGCGAGACCGCCGAGATGCCGGGCATGTACCCGCCGGGAGAATACGATCTGGCCGGGTTTTGCGTGGGCGTGGTGGAAAAGGATGCCATCCTCGACGGCAGCCGGGTGGCGGCCGGTGACGTGCTGATCGGGTTACCCTCTTCCGGCCCTCATTCCAACGGTTATTCGCTGATCCGCAAGGTGCTGGAGCGCAGCGGCACCGGCCTGGATCAAGCGTTCGACGGCAGCAGCCTGGGTCAATGCCTGCTGGAGCCGACCCGCATCTACGTGAAGCCGCTGCTGCAGCTGCTGGCCCAGGCGGAGGTCCATGCCCTCGCCCACATCACCGGCGGCGGCATCAGCGAGAACCTGCCGCGGGTGCTCCCCCAAGGCTGCGCCGCGGTGGTCGACCTGGAGGCCTGGAGCCTGCCTCCGGTGTTCCAGTGGTTGCGGCAGCAGGGTGGCATCGCCGATGCCGAAATGCTGCGGACCTTCAATTGCGGCATCGGCATGATCGTCTGTCTCCCCGCCGGCCAGTTCGACGCGGCCCTGGCCGAGCTTCGCGCCGCCGGTGAATCGCCGTTGCGCCTCGGCCACATCGAGCCCGGTTCCCCCTCCGTACGATACAGCGGCCGCTGGTAACCGGCGCCGCGCTGCCCCGAGGTCTTGCATGGATCTATCCGTCGTCGTGCCGGTTTTCAACGAGGCCGACAATCTCGAACCGTTGCTGGATGAAATCGGTGCCGCCCTGGACGGTGCTTGCGACTACGAAGTGATCTACGTGGACGACGGCAGTACCGATGCCACCCTGGCGCGGCTGATCGAACTGCGCGCACGCCGGCCGCGCCTGCGCATCTTGCGCCATGCCCGCGGCTGCGGCCAAAGCACGGCCTTGTGCAGCGGCATTCGGGCGGCCCGGACGGACTACATCGCGACCCTGGACGGCGATGGCCAGAACGATCCGGCGGACATTCCCAGGCTGCTGGGGGAACTGCGCCGGCTCCAGGCCGGCGGCGGGCCGGCGTTGGTGGCGGGCTACCGCAAATCGCGCAAGGACACCGGCTGGCGCCGGTTTTCCTCGCGGGTGGCCAACGGGGTGCGCGCCAGCCTGCTCAAGGATCGCACCCCCGACACCGGCTGCGGGCTGAAAGTCTTTTCCCGTGAGCTGTTCCTGCGGCTGCCCTATTTCGACCACATGCACCGGTTCCTGCCGGCCCTGGCCCAGCGCGCCGGGGCGGAGGTGGTGTCGGTGGAGGTCAACCACCGCCCGCGTCTGGCCGGGGTCTCCAAGTACGGAACCTGGAACCGGCTGTGGGTCGGCATCGTCGACCTGTTCGGGGTGATGTGGCTGCAGCGGCGCGCCTTGCTGCCGCAGGTAGACGAGGTTTCGGGCGGACGCTGACGCCGTTCGGCCCGGCTGTTGAATTCTTCGAGGCCCCGGCCGCGGGCCATTAGCGAGTTTTGCATGGGGATGCGATCTTTTCTGGCCAAGGACTTCGTCCTGGTGTGGCTGGCCCTGGTGGTGATGGGGCTGTGGCTCCGGCCGCTGACGCCGGTGGACGAGACCCGCGCGGTGTCGGTGGCCTGGGAAATGTGGCAGGGCCACGAGTTCCTGGTTCCCCACCTGAACGGCGAGCCCTACAGCCACAAGCCGCCCTTGCTGCAGTGGTGTATCCATATCCTGTGGCTGCTGTTCGGGGTCAGCGACTGGAGCGCCCGCTTGGCGGCCCCCTTGTTCAGCCTCGGCAATCTGTACCTGACCGCCGCCCTGGCCCGCCGGCTGTGGCCACAGGAAGCCGCGATCGAGCGCCTGGCTCCCTGGCTGCTGCTGGCGCTGCCGGTGTGGGCGGTGTGGAGCAGCCTGACCCTTTACGACATGCCGGTGACGTTCTGCACCCTGTTGGGCATGCTGGGCGTGGCGCGTGCTGCGGCGGGGCTGGAGCGGTGGACCTGGTCGTTGCTGGCGGCCGCGATCGGTGGCGGCATCGTCGCCAAGGGACCGGTCATCCTGTTGCTGGCCTTGCCCACTGCATTGTTCGCGCCCTGGTGGATGCCGGTTCGGCCCGAGGCGGGCTGGGGGGGCTGGTATCGGCGGACGGGAGGGGCGGTCGCAGTCGGCGCGCTGCTGGGGCTGGCGTGGGCGGTGCCGGCCGGGCTGGCGGGGGGCGACGAATACCGCAGGCTGATCTTCTGGGGCCAGTCGGCGGGCCGCATCGCCAATTCGTTCGCCCACAAGAGGCCGCTGTGGTGGTATCTGGAACTGTTGCCGGTGATGTTGTTCCCCTGGTTCTGGTGGCCTCCTTTGTGGCGCAAGCTGAGGCGCATGACGCCTGATCCCGGCCAGCGCTTCTGCCTGGTGCAGATGCTGTTCGTCCTGGCGGTGTTCTCCCTGATCAGCGGCAAGCAGGTGCACTACCTGCTGCCGGCATTCCCGGCTGTGGCGCTGCTGTTCGCCAGCCGGCTGGTGCGCCCCGCGGCGGCGCCCAGCCGCTGGGAGCGGCTGCCGGTCGGGTCGGTGGTGACGCTCGCAGGGCTGGCGCTGCTGGTGTTGCCGCTGACACCGTTTTCCGGCGGTGACGGCGCCGTGCAGATGGCGCTCAAGGTTCCGCTGTTTTTCAAATTGGCGGTGTTCGCGAGCGGGCTCGCGGTGATTTTCTGGCGCTTCGACGGCCCCTTCGCCGCGGCCAGGGGCGTGACGCTGGCGATGCTGGCCGTGCTGTTGTCCGCCCACCTGGGCTACCGCGAACATGGCATGGCGCTGTACGACATGAGGCCGTTCGCCGCCAAGCTGGCCGAGCTGCAGGCCGCCGGGGCTCCGGTCGCGCACTGGAGCAAGTACAACGGCGAATTCAATTTCCTGGGCCGGCTCGCACGGCCGATCAGAGACGTGGAGAGCTTGCCGGAGCTGCAGGAGTGGTTGAAGGCCCATCCCGACGGTTATCTGATCCTGAAGAGCAGATCGCAGAAACCGGTTGGGGATGGCGTGGTATTCGTCCAGGCCTACAAGGGCACTCGGCGAGTGGAATTGTGGCGGGCTGCGGCGGCTGGCGACACGTTGCGCCGCGGCGCCAAACTGGTGGAATAAACCGTGTTTGCCGGGCCTCCGCGGCCGGCCGGGAGAATCAGCATGAATACAACCCGCGCGCTATCAGGAATACTCTGGCTGCTGCTGGCGGCCGGCTCCGTCGTGGCGGAGGAAGGCCGGCAACTGCTGGAACATCAATCGGAAGCCGAAGGCGTGAAGATCAAGACCAAGGTGATGCGGGTCAACCTGCCGACGGGCTACAAGACGCCGCTCCATACCCACGAGTCACCGGGACCCCGCTACGTGCTCAGGGGCCGTATCAAGATCGACGAGAGCGGCCAGTCCCACGTCTACGGTCCGGGCGATGCCTTCTGGGAGAGCGGCCAGTGGATGACCGCGGAAAATGTCGGCGAGGGCGAACTGGAACTGCTCGTGGTCGAAATCAACGCCGGGAAGTAGGGCGCCCATGCTCATCCTCTACGGCATCAAGCAGTGCGATACGGTGGCCAAGGCGCGGCGCTGGCTGGAGACCAACGGGCGCGACTACCGGTTCCATGATTTCCGGGTCGACGGCCTCGGCCGAGACTTGCTGGAGCGTTTTGAGCGGGCGGTGGGCTGGGAGCTGTTGCTCAACCGCCGCGGTACCACCTGGCGCCAGTTGCCGGAACCGCGCCGCGCCGAGCCCGACCGTGAGGGGACGCTCGCTTTGATGCTGGAATACCCGGCGCTGATCAAGCGGCCGGTGCTGGATGCCGGCGACCGCATCCTGGTCGGCTTCTCCCCAGTATCCTACGGGGAACTGTGAGTCTCCGATCTTCCTTCCCGCCACCCCTACCATGACCGCAACCCTGAAACTCACCGAAGATTTGATCCGTCGCGCCTCCGTCACGCCCGAGGACGCCGGTTGCATGGACCTGGTGGCCGGACGCCTGGAACCTTTGGGATTTCGCTGCGAGTGGCTGAACTTCGGCGATACCAAGAACATCTGGCTGCGGCGTGGCGATCAGGCGCCGCTGCTGGTGTTGCTGGGGCACACCGACGTGGTTCCGCCGGGGCCGCGGGAGGATTGGCTGTCGCCGCCGTTCGAGCCGGAAATCCGCGACGGTCTGCTGTACGGGCGCGGCGCGGCCGACATGAAAAGCGGGGTGGCGGCCATGGTCACGGCGCTGGAGGGCTTCGTGGCGGAGCATCCCCGGCACCGTGGCTCGATCGCCGTGCTGTTGACCAGCGACGAGGAAGGCGCCGCCACCGACGGCGTGGTAAAGGTGGTGGAAACCCTGCGCGCGCGCGGGGAAACCATCGACTGGTGTTTGATCGGCGAGCCGTCCAGCTTCGATGCTCTGGGCGATGTGATCCGGGTCGGCCGGCGCGGTTCATTGTGCGGCGTGATGCGGGTGTTCGGCGTGCAGGGCCACGTGGCATATCCGGACAAGGCGGTCAACCCCATCCACCGCTTCGCCCCCGCCTTGCTGGAGCTCACCGCCGAACCATGGGACCGGGGCAACGAATTCTTCCCGCCCACCAGTTTCCAGGTTTCCAACATCCATGCCGGCACCGGCGCCGAAAATGTGGTGCCCGGCCGGCTGGAAGCCCTGTTCAACTTCCGTTTTTCCACCGCCATCACCGAGGAAGAGATCAAGGCTCGGGTGGCCGCCATCCTCGATAAGCACGGCTTGAACTACGAGCTGAACTGGCGGCTGTCCGGCGCGCCTTTCCTGACCACCCGGCCGGAGTTGCGGGAAGCGGTGCAGAACGCCCTCGAGAAGGTTCTGGGCCGGCGCGCCCGGCCGGATACCGGCGGCGGCACCTCCGACGGACGTTTCGTCGCGCCGACCGGTGCCCAGGTGGTGGAATTGGGGGTGCTCAACGGCAGCATCCACAAGGTGAACGAACACGTGCCGGTAGCGGACATCGAACGGCTGTCGCAAGTCTACCGCCAGGTTCTGGAAAATCTGTTGCGGTGAGGCTGCGGTCCGAGGGCGAGGGATCGCTGCTCCGCGCCCCCGGATGAAACCGCCCGGCCCAAAAAATCAAAATGTTGGGTTTCGTTGCATTCAGCCCGACCTAGCTCACGACATCTTCTTCCGGACGAGGGCCGGTCAAGTTTCGCCCGCCTCTTGCTTGTGCCGCTGGCGTTCCTCGTAGGCCTGGAGCTGTTCCGGCGTGGCTTCCTTCTGGTGTTTCAGCTTCCATTCTCCGTAGGACATGCCATAGACGATGGCCTGGGCCTGGGCATAATCCAGTTGCACGTCACGCTCGGCGGCCTCGGCCACATACCACTTGGCCAGGCAGTTGCGGCAGAAGTCGGCGAGAATCATCAGCTCGATGTTCTGTACCTCGGGATGGTTCCTGAGGTGATCCAACAGGCGGTGGAGGGTGGCGGCTTCGATTTCGTGCTGGAGTTCCGGGGTCATGGTATCGGTCGGCAGGGAAGGGGCGCTCCGCGGGGATAATCCGCGGCGACACGCGTCTAATGAACTACTAAAGTAGTCTCCATCAGCGGTCGTTCTTCGTAAAGCGCGTTTTTCTCCGTTCCATGGAAATCTCCAAGTCCCTCAGGCTCTCGTCGCAGGCGGCTCCGGCCGTTTTCCGGGGCGGCCCGTTGCCCGATGCGGGGGGGGGACGGATCGCATCCGAGGTGGTCGAACCGGCGCCGGAAACCGGCCTCGATACTCAGCGCCGGGCCGCGGCGCTCGCGACGATCGGCGAACTGGAGGAGTCTTCGGAGCGGGAAAGCCGAAGGGCGGCTTACGAGGGCTTGAGCAATCGTGCGAGAATAGCCATCAACGCCTACCAGACCCAGCAAGACGCTCACCGGGATCAGGCCAAGACCGAGATGAGCCGGATGCTGGGCGTCGATTACTACGCCTGAACCCGCAACCCAACCCCCCGAGTTTCCATGAAGCTGCTGTTCGATTTTTTCCCCATCCTGCTGTTCTTCGTCGCCTTCAAGCTCTACGACCTCTATGTCGCCACCGCGGTCGCCATCGCCGCAACCTTCATCCAGGTCGGATTCTCCTGGTTCAAGTTCCGCAAGATCGAGGCCATGCATCTGCTGACCCTCGGCATCATCGTGGTGTTCGGCGGCCTGACCCTGTACCTGCAGGACGAGATGTTCATCAAATGGAAGCCGACGGTCATCAACTGGCTGTTCGGCATCGCTTTCCTGGCCAGCCAGTGGATCGGCGACAAGCCCTTCATCGAGCGCATGATGTCGACCAACCTGAGCTTGCCGGCCGTCATCTGGCGGCGCCTCAATCTGGGCTGGTCTGCGTTCTTCCTGACCCTTGGCGCGATCAATCTGTTCGTGGTGTACTCCTTCGACACCGCCACCTGGGTCAACTTCAAACTATTCGGCATGCTGGGGTTGACGCTGGTGTTCGTCGTCGCCCAGTCGTTCTATCTGACCCGCTACATGACCGACGCCCCCACGGAGCAGTAACATGCTCTATGCCATTCTCAGCGAGGACCACCCCGGCAGTCTGGAGCGGCGTATGGCCGCTCGTCCCAGTCATTTGGCGCGGCTGCAGGCGCTGCAGGACGAAGGGCGGCTGCTGCTGGCCGGCCCCCACCCGGCGGTCGATTGCGACGATCCGGGGGCTGCCGGATTCACCGGCAGCCTGGTGGTTGCCGAATTCGCCAGTCTGGAGGAGGCCCGGAACTGGGCCGATGCCGATCCTTATCAAACCGCCGGCGTCTATGCGCGGGTGGCCGTCAAACCATTCAAGAAGGTGTTTCCCCGATGAGTGAACGGTTGGATACGATCCGCACGGTGTTGCAAGCCACTCTGCAGCCGGCGGTTCTGGAAATCTACGACGACAGCTCCAGCCATGCCGGGCACGCCGGAGCTCGAAACGGCGGCGGGCATTTTTATGCGACAATAGTTGCGGACGCTTTTGAAGGGAAAACGCCCGTTCAACGCCACCAGCTCGTGTATCGGGCCTTGGGCGATCTGATGCGGTCGGAAATTCACGCCATAAGCATCAAGGCTTTTACCAAACCCGAATATCAGCTGAAGGAAACCCACTAATGACACAACGTTCCATTCTTGCGATCGCCGTTGCAGGCGCCCTGGTGATGGGGGGCTGCAACAACCAGGGGGGCGCCGGATCGGGCCAGGCCGCCGCACCGGCTGCTCCCGCCAAGGCCACGGCTGCCGCCGCCCCGGCCGTCAAGCCGGAGGATGTCGCCGCTACCGTGAACGGCAAGGCCATCGCGAAGTCGGCGCTCGACATGCAGCGGCGCGGTCCGCATGATGCCGGCTCGGAGGAGAAGATCCTCGATGAACTGATTTCCCGCGAGTTGCTGCGTCAGGAAGCCGAAAAGCAAAACCTCGCTGCCGATCCGGCTTCCGCCGAAAAGCTGGACAGCATGATGCGGATCGCCTATTCGCAGATCGCCGCCGAGCATTTCATGAAGGGCGTGAACGTCGGCGACGAAGAGTTGAAGAAGGAATACGACGCTCGCACCGCGGGCATGAAATCGGCCGAATACAAGGCCCGCCACATTCTGGTAGACAACGAGGCGGCTGCCAAGGACGTCATTGCCAAGCTGCAGAAGGGCGCCAAGTTCGACGAATTGGCCAAGAAGCTGTCGAACGATCCCGGCAGCAAGACCAAGGGCGGCGACCTGGGCTGGTTCGGTGCCCAGCAGATGGTGGCGCCGTTTTCCCAGGCGGTGGCCGCGCTCAAGAACGGCGAAACCACCCAGACTCCGGTTCAGACCCAGTTCGGCTGGCACGTGATTCAGCGCGAGGACTCCCGCGAGCAGCAGCCGCCTCCGTTCGATGCGGTCAAGGAACAGATCAAGATGATGCTGCAAAGCCAGAAGCTGCAGCAGCACATCGCCGACCTGAAGACCCAGGCCAAGATCGACAAGCCGGAAAAGAAGGCGGCGCCCGCTGCGGTTCCGCCTTCCGCGGCCCCGGCGGCCCCCGCAGGAACGGCTCCGGCTTCGGATGCCGCGCCGGAAGACGACAAGGATCAATCCAAGGAAGCCGGCAAACCGGTGGCCCCGGCTGGCAAAGACGCCGCGAAATAAGGACGGTTTTCCGGGAAGCACGAAAAAACCGGCGCAAGCCGGTTTTTTCGTTTTCCGGGGTCGATCGGCCGGTCAGTCGTTATCGCCGTCGAACAGCGAGCCGATCCCGCCGAGGATGGAACCTTCCTCGCGACCGCCGACGCCGGCGGTGGGCACCGCCGCGTGGAGCCGGCTGGCCAGGCGGGACAGGGGCAGCGACTGCAGCCAGACCTTGCCGGGCCCGCGCAGGGAGGCGAAGAACAAGCCTTCTCCGCCGAAAATCGCCGACTTGATCTTGCCCACGTACTGGATGTCGAAATCCACCGAGGGCTGCAGCGCGGCCAGGCAGCCGGTATCGACCCGCAGGGTCTCGCCGGCGGCCAGATTCTTCTCGCACAGGGTGCCGCCGGCATGGAAGAACACCACGCCATCCCCCTCCAGTTTCTCCATGATGAAACCCTCACCCCCGAACAGCCCGGCCCCCAGCTTCTTCTGAAAGGCAAGTCCCAAGGACACGCCACGCGCCGCGCACAGGAAGGCATCCTTCTGGCACAGCAGGGTGCCGCCCAGGGCCGCCAGGTCGACCGCCACGATCTTGCCGGGATAGGGCGCCGCGAAGGCCACCCGCCGCTTGCCTCGGCCTTCGTTGTGGAAGATGGTGGTGAACAGGGTTTCGCCCGTCAGCAGGCGCTTGCCAGCCCCCAGCAGCTTGCCCATGAGGCCGCTGCTTCCGCCCGAGCCGTCGCCGAACACCGTGTCCATCTCGATGCCGTCTTCCATGTGCATCATCGCCCCGGCCTCGCCGATGGCGGCTTCGCCGGGGTCCAGCTCGATTTCCACATACTGCATTTCCGATCCGAAGATCTCGTAGTCGATCACGTCCATTGCCATGGGTTCACCCTTCAGGTTGACGGTTGCGGGAGCCCCTTCCCGTCCGGTCGAAGTAGGCTCCGGCGCAGGAAGGTGGGGATATCGTGTGACCCCATTGTCCCACACCGCAGCTGTGGTTGGGTCGACTGACAGGGCGCCGGGCCGTTTCCAAGGCGGTCGGGAAGGCGTCGAAGGCGGCTTTCACGGTGATCGGCAAGGGCCGGCGCTCGGTGAGCGGACAGGAATTACGGAGAACCACGGACCCGGCAATTCGGGGTTGGCGCCGGCTCGCGGTGCCGGCGGTTCCATGGCGCACGGTGCGATCCATGGGTCAGCGGGCCAGCAGTGCTCCGGCCAGGAGTGCGGCGACCGCCAGGAAGGGGATGGAATAGAGATGGAAGACCAGCCAGCTGCGGTTCATGTTGAGCATGCGCAGGGCGATCAGATTGGCCAGCGACCCCAGCATCCAACCGTAGCCCCCCACGTTGGCTCCCCAGGCCAGGCCGCGCCAGTCGCCGTGGAAGCCGGAAAGCAGGATGGCGGCAGGCACATTGCTGATGAGCTGAGAAACGACAATGACTCCGGCGTAGGCGCTCCAGTCGGCGGCCGCCAGCAGTCGCCGGATATCCTCCAATCTCGCCATCAGCCTCAGGTCGATGAACATCAGGATGAAGACCAGGATCAGGTTCCAGTCGCAGCGGGCCGGCACGCTGCGGTACCGCGCCAGATAGGACAGGGTGACCAGCGCCAGCGCCCAACCGCTGAGGCGTTGGTCGATCAGGATCAGGAAAGCCGGAAACAGCAGCAGCGACACCCACGCCAGGCGCAGGTCGAGGGCGGCGGGTCGAAGGTCTTCCTCGACGTCGATGGGGCGGCCCGAGAAGCTGAACACGGTCAACGTCAGCATCAGCACCGACAGCAATGCCGCCAGCGGCGCCATGGTCAGCACGAAGCTGCCGAAACCGACACCCGAGACCTGCCAAAGGAACAGGTTCTGGGGATTGCCGATGGGGGTCAGGGTCGAGCCTGCATTGACCGCCAGCGCCTGGAACACGACCAAACGCACGGTCGGCAACTTCCGGGCCATGGCGTGCAGCCCCAGGGTCAGCGGAACCAGGATGAACAGCGCGACATCGTTGGTTAGCAGCATCGCCGACAGCTCCGCAGAGGCCACCAGCAGCAACGCCAAGCCGCGTTCCGAGTGCATCCGCAGCAGCAGGTGGTGGGCCGCGCGCTGCAGCAGTCCGCTCAGCTCGATCCCTTTGGTCAGCATCAGCAGACCGGCCAGGGTGGCGATGGTAGGCCAGTTCACCAATCCTGCGCATGCGCCGAGCGGGGTGCCGCTGGTCCACGCGAGCGCGGGCATGGCCAGCGCCAGCAGCAGGAACAGGCGGTCGGCGAGCAGAACCCGCCACCAGACAGGCCAGGTCGATCGTGAGGGGGGCATGGGTGGGGATGCCGGAAGGCGTGCCGGATGCTAACGGGGCGGGGGCGATCACTGGTCGCCGGGCTTCGGTGTCGGGCGTCGATGAGCGCCGTAATTGAACAGCAGGCCGATGGCCATCGCCAGCAAGAATCCGAGCACGTAGATCACCGCATACTCTCCCCCGACCGCGCCGGTCGGGACCGGATGCTTCGCGCATCTCTTCGCCCCGTCGGGTCTTGGCGACCCTTGAGCCCGCTCTTGCAAGTTGGGAGCGGCCCGCAGTATCCGATCACGGATCGCCGCGTTCGTTGGACCTTCGAACGCGGTGGTGGTGTCGAACCGGATTGCGATCAGCCTAGCGGCTAGGGGCCTTGAGCAGGCTTGATCTGTACAGGTGAGTCAAGTTTTCAGGCGGCCAGTGTTGCCGCCTCGATGAGTCGATCGATGGCTTGGCTGGCTTGAACCAGGACACGAGGTGCGGTGCCGGA
>Ga0233425_10001369_pt1 | contig 55381 bp, 53 predicted proteins | sample Watercolumn_Towu_2_FD_181712 | JGI IMG/M metagenome (GOLD analysis project Ga0233425, IMG submission 181712) | Freshwater microbial communities from Lake Towuti, South Sulawesi, Indonesia - Watercolumn_Towuti2014_140_MG | ecosystem: Environmental > Aquatic > Freshwater > Lake | place... | reverse complement strand
AATGGCCATTGTAGGCCACACCCTCCTGCTTGCCGTGGGCCGGGTCCTCGGTGGAATCAAGGTCAATAATCAGCCGCTTTTTGTTCTTCCTTTTCAGCAGGGCGTCGGTGGCTCGGGTGAGGGCGCCGTCCAGGGCTTCTAAACCCAAGGGATTGCCCAGGACATCATTCTCCAACCGGGAGAGCATGGATTGGCTGGCCCCTAAGCGATGGTCTTTACCCAGGGCCAGCCGGAGGGCCGGGTCAATGCGCAGAAAATCGGCATCGTTACAATCTTCATAACCGGCGGCCATCTGGTAAACCCTTTGACGCATCATCTGCACCATTGAGTTCCTTGTATGCGAAGGTAACCTCAAATCTTCAAGACAATCTTTCATGGGGTCGATGATCTCGAAACGCTCATCTACCTCTCGCAGCATGATTAACCCGGTGTCGGAGGAGATGGTGGCGCCCTGAAAATCGATCATGATGGATCGGTTAAAATCCGGCCGGATTGCCTCTTTTTGGCTTTCACCACAACCGAGCATCTTTAAGGCCCCCCAAATGCTATTTTATCCTCTTTATATCATATAGTTAGCTTGATTTACACCGATTCTTGGCGCATAATCCAGGATTAATCAATTATCTGGGTCAACATGACAACCATCGATTAAGGCCAGTGAGTGAGGATGACTAATAGCTTGCCTTAAAACAAACTCTGGTCTGAATTTATGGTGGAAAGGTGAATTGAGGCAGGCAGGGTTTTGGAGAGACGCAACGCCGGGGACGGGCTGCGGCCCTGGTGACCGACTCCGGGAAAAGGGATTGGGGGCAGGGGTAAGGGTTTCAAACCCCAGGCCCCCTTCACCCGGTTCACACTTTAGCAAATCCTGGGCAGCAGCTCACCCGAAGGCGGGTCCAGGATGCGGGCGGTGCCGATGGCCGTGCGCACCTGCACCCGGCCCGGAGGCCCGGACTTCACTTCGCCGATGATCCCCGCGTCTTCCCCGTAGGGGCTGCTGCGGACCACGGCCAGGGCCTTCTCCGCGTCGCCCGGGGCCACGAAGATCAGCATCTTCCCTTCGTTGGCCACCTTGAAGACGTCCAGGCCTAAGGCCTCGCAGGCCGCGGCCACTCCCGGCTTGACCTTGACCGCGCTCTCCTCGATTTCCAGGCAAACTTTAGACTGCCGGGCGATTTCATTGAGCGAGGAAGCGATGCCGCCCCGGGTGGGGTCCCGCATGGCGTGGACCTCCAATCCGTGCTCCAGGATTTTTAAGACCATGGCCGCGAGGGGGGCCGCGTCGCTTTTCAGCGACGTCCCTTCCAGGAGGCCTTCCCGGGCCAGCATCACCGTGGCCCCGTGGTCGCCCACGGAGCCGGTGAGGATGATTTTATCCCCGACCGCGGCAGCCGCGCCGGAGATGCCTACCCGCAGCACTTCCCCCACCCCGGTGGTGGTGATGAACACCTGGTCCGCGGAGCCCCGGGGCACCACCTTGGTATCCCCGGTGACAATGGCCGCGCCGCATTCCGCCGCGGTCTCCCGCATGGATTGGGCAATCCTCTCCAGGGTGGCGATGGGCAGTCCTTCTTCGATGATGAAAGACGCTGACAGGGCCAGGGGCCGGGCCCCGGCAGTGAGAAGGTCGTTCACCGTCCCGGCCACGGCCAGTCTGCCGATGTCCCCGCCGGGAAAAAAGAGGGGGGTCACCACGTAGGAGTCGGTGGTTAGCGCCAGGTGCTGGGCGCCCAAACGCAGGGTGGCGCTGTCGTCGCCCTTGAACGCGGCGTTGCCGTAGCGGGAAAGGAAGACCCGGCTGATGAGATCGGTCATTTCTAGACCACCGGCGCCATGGCTTAGGAGTACGAGGTCCATTTCATCGTTTTCCGTTTTTCGTTTTCCGTTTTCCGTGTTTCTTGTGAAAGATGGTGGCCTGATACGGCTTGTTCCCCGCTCCCTGCTCACTGCTCCCTGCTCACTGCTCACTCTCTTCCATACCGGTACACCGCGGCGCAGGCGCCTTCGCTGGAGACCATGCAGGGGCCTACAGGTTGTGACGGCGTACAAACCTTGTCGAACAGGGGGCATTCCTGAGGGCGCATCACTCCCCGGAGAATGTCGCCGCAGCGGCAGGCCGAAGGCGGCGGCGGCGGCACCTGGGCCAGAATGGGGGCAAAGCGGCGGCGGGCGTCGAATTCCTGATATTTCTCCCGGATGGTTACGCCGCTGCCGGGGATGACTCCGAGGCCCCGCCACCTGGCGTCGGCAGGAGCAAACACCTCATTAAGGAGCGCCTGGGCTCTGGGATTGGGCTGGGCCGGCACGGCCCGGGTATAGACGTTTTCCACCTTCGCCTCCCCCCGGGAAAGCTGCCGGAGAATGGATTCTATTCCGAGGAGCAAGTCCAGGGGCTCGAAGCCGGTGACCGCGCAGGGAATGCCGAAATCCCGGGGGATGAACTCATAGGCAGCGGCGCCGATGATGGTGGTCACATGTCCCGGGCAGAGCAGCCCGGATACCTTGACCTCGCCCCCGGAGAGCAGGGCCTTCAAAGCCTCCGGCATGGTCTTGTGCACGCAAAAGACCGAAAAATTCTCCACTTGATCCGCCGCGGCCACCTGGATGGCCACCGCGGTGGCGGGCATGGTGGTCTCAAAACCCACCCCGAAGAAGACCACGTGTTTCTCCGGTTCCTGCTTCGCCAGGTCCACCGCGTCCAGGGGGGAATAGACCACCTTCACGGCCGCGCCCTTGGCCCGCTGCTTCTCTAAAGAAGTGTTGGTGCCCGGCACCCGGAGCATGTCCCCGAAGGAGGCCAGGACGATTCCGGGCTGCTCCCCCAGGGCCAGGTAGCCGTCCAGATCCTCTTGAGCGGTGACGCACACCGGACACCCCGGCCCGGACACCAGTCTGACCGGCGGCGGCAGCAGCTCTTTCAAGCCGAAGCGGGCCGCGGCCATGGTATGGGTGCCGCAGACCTCCATGATGGTCGCGGGGGCCACTCCCAACTGCTTGAGCTTTCCCGCGATGTCCCGGACCAGCTCCTTATCCCGGAATTCCTCGCTAAATTTCATCGGCCAGCTTCCTGAGCAGAGACAGGGTTTCTTCGGCTTCCTCGGCATCCAGCCGGGCGATGGCCAACCCCGCGTGCACCAGGATATAATCCCCCAGGTTCACCTCGGGGAGCAGATCCAGTCGCACCTTCCGGGAGACGCCGTCCACGTCGGCCACGCCGGTGAAGCCTTCGATTTCAATGATCCGCATGGGTATTGCAAGACACATGTAAAGCCTCGTTTTTCGTTTTGCGTTTTTCGTTTTTCGTAAGTTACTTCCCGGTTTCTTGTAATAACCTGGCTGCGGCCACCGCCACCTGGCCCAGGGAAAGGCCCCCGTCGTTGGGAGGGGTCTGGGTATGGTAGAGCACCTCAAAACCAGCCTCCTCCAGACTGCGGCGCAGCTTGGCAAAGATCAAGGCATTCTGGAAGACGCCGCCGGAAAGGGCCGCCACGGAAAGTCCGGTCCGCGCTCGTATTTCGATGCAGGCATCAGCAAGCAGGAACACCAGGGAGTTATGAAACCGGGCCGCTACCTTTTCCACCCCGGTCCCCCGGCGGTAATCCTCCACCACCTCCTTAAAGAGGGCCGGGCTGTCCAGAACCAGGGTGTCCCCTTGAGTATCCAGGGGGATGGGGTAAAATCCCTCTTCCTCCGGCGCCGCCGCCATCTCCAGTTCCACTGCGGGCTGCCCCTCATAGGTGCGGTCCCGGCAGATTCCCAGGACCGCGGCAGAAGCGTCGAAGAGCCGCCCGGCGCTGGTCGTGGGGGGAGAATTCAGTCCCGTGGCCAACTGGCGCTGAAGAACCTGCCATTCCAAAGGGTTAAAAGCAAGGCCCAGTTCTGCGGCGATTTCCCCGAAATCATCACCATACACGGCCTTCAGGAAAGCCGCGGCCATGCGCACGGGCTGGCGCACCGCGGCCTCCCCCCCGGGGAGAACCACCGGCGCCAGATGCCCGGCCCGGGTAAAACCGGCCAGGTCCGCCACCAGGATCTCGCCGCCCCAAACCGTGCCGTCCGTGCCATAGCCGGTGCCGTCCAGGGCGATACCGATGCATCGGTGAGTCCGTCCATGCTCCACCAGACACGCGGCGATATGGGCGTGGTGGTGCTGCACGCCGATGCGCCGGAGGCCGTCTTGCTCCAGGGCGTATCTGGTGCTGAGGTATCCGGGATGCAGATCGTGGGCGATCACCTGAGGCTCCCGGCGGCAGAGGCCCGCAAAATGCCGGATGGCGTAGCGGTAATAATCGTAGGTCTCCGCGGTGTCCAGGTCGCCAATGTGTTGACTTAAAACCGCGGTGCCCCCCCAGGCCAGGCAGAAGGTATTTTTCTGCTCGCCACCCACCCCCAGGACGGGAAGGGTCTCCAGGGGCAGGGTGATGGACCGGGGCACCCACCCCCTGGCCCGGCGGATGGGGATCACCCCGGAGCCGGCCGCGGGCCGCACCACCGAATCGTCGCAGGGAACCTGGATGTCCCGGTCATGGAGCAGCAGCGCGTCCGCCAGGGCGGCAAGACGCGCCCGGGCCCCCGCATTGGTGAACTCCAAAGGCTCTTCGCTCAAATTTCCGCTGGTCATCACCAGGGCCGGAGGAGCATACTCAAAGAGCAGCATGTGTAAAGGCGTATACGGCAGCATAAGCCCCACATATTTATTCCCCGGGGCCACCTGGGGCGTAACCGGGCCGTCTTCCCGCCTCTTCACCAAGACTATGGGCCTTTCCGGGGAGAGGAGCAGGGATCGTTCCTCGTCCCCCAGTTCCCCCAAGAGTTCCGCCTCCGCCAGGTCCTTGACCATGACCGCGAAGGGTTTGGCCACCCGGCCCTTGCGGTTCCGAAGAGAGACAACGGCCGCGTTGTTCCGGGCGTCCGCGGCCAGGTGAAAGCCCCCCAGACCCTTGACCGCCACGATTTTCCCTTCCTGAAGCAGCCGGCCCGCGGCCTTCAGGACTTCGTCCTCAACCCGGCGACCTCCTATTTCCAGCCAGACCCGGGGGCCGCAAAGGGGGCAGGCGGTGGGTTCGGCGTGGAAACGCCGGTCTTCCGGGTCTTGATATTCTTCCCGGCACTGGGGGCACATGGGAAAGGAGGCCATGGTGGTTTGGGGCCGGTCGTAGGGGACCTCCCTGATAATGGTAAACCGGGGGCCGCAATTGGTGCAATTGGTGAATGGGTACTGAAAACGCCGGTCGCCGGGGTCCATGATCTCCCGGAAACAATCCTCGCAGGTGGAGACGTCCGCGGGAATCAGGGCCTCGGTCCCGGACAGGTTTTGGCTTTCCAGGATGCGGAAATCGCCCTCCTCCAAAGGTCCGGCTTCCAGGTGGAGGACCTGGTCGATGCGGGCCAGGGCCGGCGCGTCCGCAGACAGCCTGCGGACAAAGCTCTCCAGGGACTCGGGCGGGCCGGCCACCTGGATCTCCACCCCGTTGGAGGTGTTGCAGACCCAGCCGGCCAGCCGGTGCTTTCGGGCCAGGCGATAGACGAAGGGTCGAAAGCCCACGCCCTGGACGATGCCCGTCACCCGGAGTTTGCGTTGGCAAAGAGTTTCCGGAGCCGTAATGGTACCCTCGAGAGTTCTGGAAGAAACCCCAAAATCCCTCAGAAATGAATTCTTTAAATTATATCAGAATAACCCGCCGGCGAACAGCCATATAAGCTATTATGTTTATATAATAGCAGGTACAGAAAAAAGTGCCCGGAGAAAGCCTCGCAGGGGTCTCAAATTATTAATCTTCAGGAGAGTACTTGGAACTGCAAAGTTGAAAATGATATTATTAATAAATTACCGGATTTTTCCAAGACGCCGGGTTTTGCAGCCAGGCGGATCAAAGGACGGGAGATATTGCCCCATCCGGGTTGTAGAAAAATGATAGCCTTGCCCCTGCTCAGAATCCTGTGGCCCATCATTCTTATCTGTCTCTGTCTGGCCCCCGGCCGGGCGGCGGCCCTGGATCCCGTGAAGGAAGCCGATCAGCTTCTTAACAGTCCCAATCTCGACTTGCCCCGGGCCCTTTGCGCCCTGGACTATTATCAGGAAGCCCTGGCCCAGGCCCGGCCGCCCCAGGCCCCCATTTTGACCCGTCTGGCCCGGGCCTGCTTTATCATCGGCGAACTGACGGTGGCCAGCCAGAAACATAAATATTTTGAACAGGGCCAGAGCTATGCGGAAATGCTTTTGAAGGAGCAGCCCACCCGGGTGGAAGGCCGCTACTGGCTGGCCCTGCACCTTTGCGGCCAGGCGGATACGGGCGGGGCCATGCAGGGGCGGAAGCTGCTGCCGCTCATCATGGAGGAGATGGAAAAGGCCCTGGCCATTGACGAAGCTTATGACCAGGCAGGCCCCCACCGGGTGTTGGGGCGCATCTATTGTGAAGCTCCGTCCTGGCCCTTCTCCGTGGGCGACCTGGAGAAATCCCAAAAGCACCTGGCCAGGGCCGTGCTCCTCTTCCCGGAAAACAGCACCAACCGCCTCTACCTGGGGGAAACCCTGATGAAGCTGAACCGGCCTCTTCAAGCCCGCCAGGAACTGGAGCGGGTGCAGCAATGTCCCCAACACGCCCTGATGCCCAAAGGCCTGGAGGAGGACCGGCAGGAAGCCCGGCGCCTTCTGGAAAGGATCAACGCCGCCCAGGAAGAAAAATGACGGCTTGCCCCTGGCCCCTTCAGATTCACCGCCTTTTCCGGGAGACAGGTAAGATGCTCAGAAAAATAACCTGCCATCTCTTCACGGTTTTTTTGGCCTTGCTGCTTGCCGGCTGCGTCACCGTCAAGGTGGACCTCTTCGAAGAGCCCAAGCCATTGAAAGAACAAGTGGTTTCCGGGTTCGGCAGCGACAAGATCCTGCTGCTGGACGTCTCCGGCCTCATCGTGGAGTCCCAGCCCCGGGGCCTGCTGGGGTTGGCCATGGGCTCGGCGACCACCCCGAGCCGGGTCAAAGAGGAGTTGGACAAAGCGGCCCAGGATAAGCGCATCAAAGCCGTGGTCCTCAAGATCAATTCCCCGGGAGGCACCGTCAGCGCCTCGGACATCATCCACCACGAACTGCTGAACTACAAAAAGGAAACCGGGGTGCCGGTGGTGGCCTGCCTCATGGGCCTGGCCACGTCCGGGGGCTATTACCTGGCCCAGGCCGGGGATACCATCGTCGCCCATCCCAGCGGCATCACCGGCTCCATCGGCGTGCTGGCCATGAAGCTGAACGTCAAGGGGCTGATGGACAAAGTGGGGGTGGAAGGGGAGATGGTGAAAAGCGGCCAATGGAAGGATTTCTGGTCCCCTTTCAGGCCCGCCAGCCCGGAAGAAAAGCAGATGATGCAGCAGGTCATCGACAGCTATTACCGGGGCTTCGTGGAGGTGGTGGCCCTGGGCCGGAAAATGGATGCAAAGGAGGTGCGGCGGGTGGCGGACGGCCGCATCTACACCGCGGCCCAGGCCAAGGACCTGGGGTTGGTGGACAGCCTGGGATACCTGGACGACGCCATTAAAATCGCCCAAAAAAAGGCCGGCCTGGAAGACGCCAAGGTGGTGCGCTACCACCGCCCCGGCAGTTACCGGCCCAATATCTATTCTCAGTTCCCCGACTTTTCCGCGGCCCTAACCCCTCAATTTCTTTACCTTTGGATGCCCGGGGAGCTGTAACGGAATTTTTTTAAGGTTTTCCCCCGCGGCTGCCGATAAGTTTATCAAGAGGCGGGAATGCCTGCTTTCTCACAACAAGGATGGGTGAGAAAGCCCTTGAAGCACCTGAAACTCCGGTATTTTTGGGGTAGCGGGGATGATTGGGCTCTCTCCTGTCCGTGTTGTATTGGGCAAAGGGATACTTGCGGACCCAGGCAAGGCAATACTTGACGGCAACCAAAAAAATGGTTAATAAAAAGTTTAAGCTAATCAAATAGGAACTCTCATGAAAATCACCGATATTCAAGGAACCGGCGTCAGCCAATTACAAAATGAACAGGCGGGTGCGGTGGGGAGCCGGCCGCAAAAAACCGAAGCCACCCAGACCGCCGATAATATTGTGGTGTCTCAAAAGGCCCGGCTGATGCAGAAGGCGAGCCAGGTCATCGCCGAGACTCCCGACGTTCGCCAGGACAAGGTGGATCCTTTGAAGGAGGCGGTGGACTCGGGAAGCTATCCGGTCAATGCCCAGAAAGTGGCCAACAGCATGATCGCCAACATGATCATGGAGCGTTAGCGCGAAATTTCCCGGTAATTAACAGGGTATGGGGTAAGGGGCGCCCAAGGGGAGGGCGCCCTGTTTTTTTTCGTTTTTCGTTTTGCATTTTTCGTTTTGCGTTTTCGCTACTTCTTCAACACCCGTACCCGCTCCAGCAGCAACTCCGCGGCCCGCTCCACTTCCTCTCGGGTGGTGGGCCGGCCAACGCTCAGGCGCACCGCGCCCCGGGCCGCGTCCGGAGTAACGCCCATGGCCGCCAGGACCGGGGAGATGGTTTCTTCGCCGCTATGGCAGGCCGCGCCCAGGGACGCGGCCAGCTCCGGAATCCCCCCCAGGATGGCGCTGCCGGAGAACCCCGGAAAAGAGACGTTCAGGGTGTTGGGGAGGCGCTCCTGTTCCGGGCCGTTCAGCCTTAATTCCGGAAATCCCGCCAACAACCGCTGGTGCAACAGGTCCCGCAACCTTTGAAAATATGGGCCGTCCGGGTCCACCCTTTCCCGGGCCAAGCGGCATGCTTCCCCCAAGGCCACCAGATAGGGCACGTTTTCCGTACCCGCGCGGCGTCCTCCTTCCTGGGAGGCCCCATGGAGCAAAGGGGCGAACGCACAGCCCGGGCGCACGTATAAGGCCCCCACGCCTTTGGGGGCATAAAACTTGTGGCCCGCCAGGGTGAGGAAATCCACCTGCAACTCCCCCACCTTCACCGGAACCTTACCCACGCTCTGGGCCGCGTCGGTGTGGAACCAGACCCCCTCAGCCCGGGCGATTTCGCCGATCTCACTGATGGGCTGAAGCGCGCCGGTCTCATTATTGGCGTGCATGACGCTGATCAGGATGGTCTTCTTGGTAATTGCCCGGCGCACCTCCTCCGGGTCCGCCAGGCCTAAGGCGTCCACGGGCAGGATGGTGATCTCAAAGCCCTGGGACGCAAGGTCCCGGCAGGGGGCCAGGACCGCGGGATGCTCGATGGCGCTGGTGATAATTTGCCCCCGGCCTTTAAGCCGGGCCACGCCTTTGAGCACCGTGTTGTTGGCCTCGGTGGCGCCGCTGGTGAAAACGATCTCTTGGGGACGGCAAGAAAGAAGGGCTGCCACCTGGCGCCGGGCCTCGGCCACCGCCTCTTTGGCCTTAAGGCCCAGGGGATAGTCGCTGCTGGGGTTGCCGAATTCCCCTTCCAGAAAGGGCCGCATAGCCTGGAATACTTCCGGCGCGATGGGCGTGGTGGCGTTATAGTCGAGGTAGATCATGGGATTTTTAATTTCCATTTCTGTTATAAAACGGTTGGAATTTTAGAGGCAACCCGCTACAACAGCAATACTCTTTAACTATATTTAGCAAGTTTGGCCTTAGAGGTCAATTCCAGGAGCGTTGACATCCTATGCCGGAAATAAGTTGACTTTAGGTTGGATTTTTATAACAAAATAAACCAGGATTTATCTGAATAAAATTGTTTGGGAAAGTCATGGGCAATTATTACGATGAGGACTATTATATAGAAGACTATTATGAAGAACAGCCTAGAGATTCAAATATAGATGGTGCAAAGTCATTAATATTAAAGGAATTATTCGAAGGCGACCCAGAGAATGTATTTTATGGAAGACAGATACAAGTATTATTTGAAGATAAATATTTTCATTGGATCACTGAGAAAGCAATAAAGGAGTTGGTAGCCGAAGGAACTATCAAATATGAAAAGATGATTTTAAAAAATAAAGTATCCATTAGATTTTATATGACAAAAAGTAATCGTTACTGGAAAAGAAGAGCGGAAAAGAAGAGAAAGCTGATTGCACAATTTTCCAAAACAGATTTCGGTAAAGCGTTAGGGCATCATTCAGAAATACTTTTTGATTCTGCATTGGCAAGACATGGTTTTATGCCAACAGAAACAAATGTAAGAGAATATAAAGGAAAGAGGTGGACAGAGACGGGGCATGACTTGGATCGAATATATGAGCGGGATGGAATCGCATCGGTGCAGAGCTAAAAAATACTTTGTCATATATAGATCGTGATGAGTTAGAAATAAAATTAGCGATGTGTAAGGCATTAGATTTAAAACCGTTATTTATTATGAGGATGGCGCCAAAAAGTTATATATGGGAATATGTAGCTAAGGAAGGAGGCTTTTCTCTTATTTTCAAATACTAACTATATCCATATGGTTTTGAAAATTTAGCAAGGGAAGTAAAAAGAGAATTGTCGCTTCCGGTTGATTGCCCAAGGGTCATTCAAAGTGGAACGATAGAGAGGTTTCTTAGGTGGCATTCGCAAAATATGTGAAAATAAAAAAAATTCACAAGAACAGAATCATAACATAAGAAAATCACTAAGGAATAAAGTTACCCCCATGAATACAATATTTATTATCATAGCATTCCCGATTTTGGTTAAAGAATGACCCGTTCCTTCTCACCCAACTTTTATTTCTTCGGCCGCTGGCTGGTGCGCCAGACCATCGGCCGCATTTTTAGGCCGATAGTCCGGGGTTTGGAGCATCTGCCGGCGTCCGGGCCGGCCGTCATCTGCCCCAAGCACCAGCGCTGGGAAGACATCCCCATGGTCGGCGCGGCCCTGCCCCTGCCGCTGCACTATATCGCCAAGGTGGAGCTCTTCCGGCAGCCCTTCGTCCGGGAATTGCTGGGGGCCTGGGGCGGGTTGCCGGTGAACCGGGAGCGCCCCCGGGCCACGCTGTCCTCTTTCAAAAAAATGCTCCCCCTGCTCCAGCAGGGGGCCTATATCGTCCTGTTTCCCGAGGGCACCTTTGTCCAGGGCCGGGTGGGGCCGGGCAAGCACCGCCTCATCCAACTGCTGCTGAAGCTCCAGGGCCAAAACGGCCTGGGGCTACTGCCCTTCCTTCCCGTGGGTCTGTCCTACCACCGCCGGACCCTGGGCTATGAAGTGGAAGTAAATATTGGCGCGCCTCTAAGCGCCCCGGACCCCAAGCATGCCCAGGACCTCACCTGTTCCCTCATGGACCGGATTGCCCATCTGTGCCGGCTGTAGGCGCACACCAGGTTCGCCCCTTGAAAAAATCGTTGTTTGATTGGGAATTGGTATGACAACTCTTCGAAGGCGGGATGCCTGGAGGAACAACAGGGGCGGTGAGAAACCCCGCCGCCCCTTGAATTTTCTAAGAATCCTTCTGGGACAGGTTGAGCTTTTCCAGGGTCCGTTGCAGGTTGGCTTTGGCTTCCTGGTAAAAGACGGTGCGGAGATCGATGGCTTTCTGGAAACATTTGGCGGCCTCTTCGTATTGGCCCGCCTGATAATAATAGACCCCGATGTTATTGTAGGCCTGGGCTTCGTCCCCGGCTTTCAAAAAGGCCTCCAGGGCCTCGGGGTAGCGCTTCAATCCCGCCAGGGCCATGCCCAGATGCCGGTGGACCTTGGGGTCCTGGGGAGCCAGGGACTGGGCTTTCTTAAGAGGCCCCAAGGCCTTGGCATAGTCATGTTTATTAAGGTATGCCTGGCCCAGGGTAGTGAGGCTGTTGAGGTTATTCGGCTCCACGGCCAGGGCCTTGGTGAGTTCGGTGATCGCCTGTTGGTTCTGCCCCGCCTCCAGGTAGGCGATTCCCAGAAGATGCAGGGCTTTGACCCGCCTGGGGTCCTGGTTCAGCACGGTGCGAAATTCATCGATGGCCAGGGCGTATCTCTTTTCTTCCAGGTGCGCCATCCCCAGGGCCTCGTGGGCCTCCACCATTTCCGGCCGCTGCATCAATACCAGGGCAAACTGTTTGGTGGCCGCGTCCATCTGTCCGGTGAGGAAAAAGATGACCCCCACCTTGTAGCGGATATCATGGCGGTCGGGGTTCTGTTTCAGGACTTCGAAAAAATTCATCAGCGCGGTTTCATAGTCCTTGCTCTGCAGGGCCATCTCTCCCAGGACTTCCAGACGGTCCAGGGGTATGCCGTCCTGGCCCGCCTTGGCGGCCCTGGCCTGCTTTTTTTCCCACTCTTCGTCCGCGGCTGCCAATGCGGCTTCCCGCTTCATCAACTCCCTGCGCATGCTATCAGGGGATTGCTGCTTGCCCGCGCACTGCGCCAGCAGCAGGGGCAAAGCCACCAGAAGCAAAAGGAGCGGTAATCTGCGGGGCTTCATAGGCATACCTCAGTCATTCAGTTTGGCCATAACTTCGGGGCGCTGCACCAGGTCCTTCCCCAGAAGCACTTTCACGGCCACGTCCGCGGGCAGGCTGGCGGTTTGCTCCGTGGGGGAATTGGCGAAAAATCTGGCGCTCAGATTCCGGGCCATTTTTTCGGCGCCGGGACGATAATAGATGACGGTTTTTTCCGCCCCCCAATCGATGTGATTGCCGATGCGGGCGACGTTAAACCCTTCCTCGGAGAGCATGGCCCTGGTCTTGCGGGCCAGATCGGGAGCGGGCGTGCCGTTGCGGATTTCCACAGCCATGGTCTCTAATTCCGCAGCCGTTAGATTCTTGGAATCCGGGGCCGCGGTTTTAACGGTGTCCGCGGCCGCGGCGGGAGCAGGGACTTTAATTGGGGGGGCAACCGCCGCGGGGGCGGCTGCGGCTGTCACCGCTTTCGGTTCCTTAAGGTCAGGGGCCGGGCCGGCGGCAATCTTGTCAGCCATCACCGCCGACTTATCAGCCAGGGCCGCAGGTTCTGGCCCGTCCGTTCCCAGAAGAATTTTGATATCCGCGCCCCGGGCAAAATTATCCCCGATCTCCAGGCGGGATTTGGGAAAAAATTTGGCGTTCAAGGCCCTGGCCATCCCTTCCGAGCCGGGGCGATAATAGATCACCGTGTCTTCGGCACGAAATTCCCGATGATTGAAGGTGGATACCACCTTGAACCCTTCATCGGTAAGCATCTTCCACATTTTGCGGCCCAGATCGGAGCCGCCGCCGGCGTTGGCGATGGCGATGCTGCTTTTCTCCATCTGCTCCAAAGTTAATCGCACCGGGGCCGGGGCTGCGGCCTCCTTGATCTTGCCGGGTTTGGCCAAAGAAGGCGGAGAGGCGGCCGGGGCGGGCTTCTGCTTCAGGTTTACGGCCTGCTTGGGCGGGGCCGGTGGAGCCGGAGCCTTCGGGGCCGGAGCCGGGACCGGGGAGGCAAGCAGGTCCTGAGTTCCGTTGGCGTCCGGTTTTGCCGGGGGCTTGGGAGCCGTCGCTGCCGGCTTAGCCTTTCGGTCCCCGGAATCTGCCTTGGCCAGCGGCGCGGGAGTCGCCAGCAGTTCCGGAACCATCGGTGCGCTCACCTGCTTTTTAGGCTGCGGCGGCACAGGCTTCTCGGCAATTACCAGATCCGGTTTCTTATCCGTTGACGCTGCGGCCGGGCTGGCGGCGGCCACTTTTACGGATTGCCGGGGTTTGGCCGGAGGGGGGGCCGGGAGCTGGGGCTGGGGTTCCGAGGTCCTGGGTAGATTTACCTTGGCCGGAATTGCTGCCGGTGCCGCTTCCGGCGACGGGGCCGAGGTCTTCACCGGCGGGGTGGAGGCTGCGGGGGCAGCTTCCGGCAACGGGGGCGCGGCCTTTGCCGGCGGGGCGGGGGCTGCCGGAGCCGCTTCCGGGAGTTGGGCGTAGCGGGGGGAATCCCCTAGACCTAAGGCCACCATCACCTGCTGCATCTTCTTCTGGGCGGCGATTTCGCCTTCCGCTTCCCGCCACAGGCGGTGGGCCTCCTCGGAGCGGCCGAGGCGGCAGAGAAGGAGACCCAAATTATTGCGGGCCATGATGTTTTGGGAATTCTTGCTTAAGGCCTGGCGGAAGCAGGATTCGGCCTTATCCCATTGGCCGGACAGGTAGTAGGAAAAACAGAGGTTGTTATTCAAGGCCTGGTTGGAGTCGTCCAGTTTCAGGGCCTGCTGATAGATTTTTTGGGCCCGGATGAAATCCCCCATCTCATCGCAGGCCAGGGCCAGGGCGTTGAGTACCCGGACGTTGGCGGGATCCTGGTGGTAAGCCGCTTCCAACTCCCTGAAGGCCAGTTCCGGACGGCCCATCAATTTGAGGTAATGGGCGTTGTGCAGCAACCGGGTGGTGTCTCCCGCAGGCGCCCGGATGCCCGCCAGAAAGACGCTGTCGGCATTATCGGACAACTGGCTGTGCTCGGAAGAGGCGTGATTGCAGCCGGCGCCCAAGACCGCCACAGCGATGAAAAACCCCAGGCCCCAACCGGCGGCGAGGGCGCGAAATTTAGCGGCTCCTGTGATTCTCTGCTTCGTCACTGCCTTACCCTCCGTAAACAAACCGCGATGTTGATCTGCAGGGCCTGCCGGCCTCGGCTTCGGCTTCCAGGACCATCCCATTGCGGACTCTACTTGAAGATCCACCTGATAGTCGGCGGCTCTTCCTTTTCTTTGAAGGTTTTGTCGTAATGCTCCTGGACGTTCTTGGCGGTCTGGGGCGGCAATCCCACGGGAGGATTGGGATCCACTTCTCCCGGGGGCTTCACCATCATCTGCAAACGGTTGCTGGTAACGGCGCGGCCATAGTCCGCTTCCATATTCCGGGGCACGCCGTCGGCCTTGGCGCAACCGCCCAGCCACAGCAGCACCGCACCCAACAGAAAGGAAAATACGATCCTGAGAAATTGCCTTGATGGTCCTGCCAGCGGTGATTTCATGGATGCTCCCCCAGTTTTAATACAGCGACTTTTGTCCGAAGCCGTCGGGCAACATCGGGGGTGGAGCCGAATTATTATTGGCCGGGCTATTTTTCTTCCTGCCTTCCAGGGCCCCCAAGAGATAGGCTTCAAAGTCAGTAGGTTCGATATACTTGTCGGTGGGGAGCTTGATCGCGGTAGTGGTCAGCGGCTTGACCAGCCGCGGGGTCACCAACACCACCAGTTCCGTTTCATTCTTCTGGTATCTGGCGGACCGGAAAAGGGTTCCCAGGACCGGGATGTCTCCCAACAATGGGTATTTAGAGATGGTGTTGCGGTGGTTATCCGACAGCAGGCCGGCTATGGCGAAGCTCTGGCCGTCCTTGAGTTCGATATGGGTGGTAACCGTCCTCTTCCGCAACCCCGGCACCTGGGTGCCGGCGATAACCACCGGCGCGGTGACAAAATCCAGTTCCGAGACCTCCGGTGAGACCCTGAGGGCGATTTTGCCTTCATCTAATACCGTGGGCGTAAATACCAGGCCCACCCCGAAGGGCTTGTATTCGATGGTGATCACCGAGCCGCCGGCGCCGGGTTGGGGCACCGGCACGGGGAATTCGCCGCCCGCCAGGAACTTGGCCTCCTGGCCGCTGGTGGCCACCAGATTGGGTTCCGCCAAAATCCTGGCCAAACCCTGGTTCTTGGCCACGTTAAAAAATACGGTCCACAACCAGGAGCCGGTCTTGAAACCCGCCATGGCATTGATGGCGGAGGAAACCGCCTGATCCACCGTGGTGGCGTTAAAGCCCCGGGTAAAGGAGTTGAGGGTGGTGAGCCGGTCCAGCATGGTGAGTGCGAAATTGCCCTGGCGGTCGGTGCCGAAGAAGTTGATGCCGATATTGCGCCCCAGATCCCGCTGAATCTCGGCGACGCGCACCTCCACCATCACCTGCTGGATCCCCCCCACGTGCATGAGATTGATGATTTTGATTTCTTTGGGCGCTCCCTCCGCCGTGCCTTTGGCCCCCATGCCGCCGGCCGGAATTGCCGGGGGCAGGGCTCCCTTTACTTCCTCCACCTTTTCCGTGAAGGCGCCGTGGGCCCGGAGAAAACCGGCGGCCAGCTCGAGGGCGGTTTGTTGGGCCACCGGGCTGGAAACCTCACCGGAAAGGATAATGGAGGCGCCTGCGGCTTCCACCCCGATTCTTTCCTTGGGCAGGATCTTGGCCAGTTTTTCCTTCAAGATGGTAACATCTATTTCCACCGTCACCATGGTGGAGGTGAAGCGGTTTTTACCCCAGAGGGTGAGATTGGTCACTCCGGGGCCCAAGGCGTTGACGTAGATTTCCCGGTCCGAAATTACCACGATATCGGCAATTTCCGGGTTGCCCACCGAGACCCGGGTGACGGGGAAAGGAGTTTTGATGACCTTGGAACTCCCCAAACGCAGGCGCAATACTTGTTTGATCTCCTGGTCCTTGACCCGCTCCAGCAGGTTGTCGGCTTGGGCCGGACCCCCTCCGGTCCACAGGCAGAAAGCAATGCCCAGGATTAATCCCCCCAATAACCTGATAGTGGCGGCTTTCCACTCCAGGTGATTGACTTTAACCATTTTGAGGATTCCTTAAATTTATTTCTAGCTATTTCGGCTTTTATAAAAAACTACTTTAAGAAAATGTCGGCAAATTTTTCCGGGTCGACGAAATTGCATTCAAGATTCGAGCCAAAAGATCGCAGGAGGCGGGAGGAGCGTTGACGGGCGCGGGCGGGGAGGGAAATTCAAGGTTCCCCAACCGGCATCCGGCCGGCCGGAGTGTCAATTTCTTTTATCTGCGCTTCTCTAAAGAGGGAAAAATAATGTCAAAATTATTAACCATGGTCAGATTTCCGACACCGGGGACGCCATTAAAGACTATGCCAATAAAGGACCGCCATGCCCAGGGCCAAAGCCCCGGCATAGGGGATTCTCAGTTGACGCCGGTTGGCCTCCGGAGCCTCCGGGCCGGAGGGGCGTCTGCGGCCAAGATTTTTCAGGGATCGCCAGCCTTGCTGCATTTGGGACCACAGTTCCCGGCGCCAGGCCAATACCGCCAGGATCAAAAGGCCGCCGCAGATTCCCATGTACAAAAAGAGATGGAAGGTGTCCCGGGGTCCCAGCCAGGCCCCCAAGGCCGCCAGGGCTTTGACGTCCCCCGCGCCCATACCCTTGAGGGCATAAGGGAGGATGAGGAGGCCGAAACCCAGAGCCAAGCCCAGGAATCCGGACCACAAGCCGGCCCAGCCATGGACGCCCAGTTGAAAACCCAGGCCGGCCGCGGCCGCGCTGAAGGTAAGATAGTTGGGAATGCGCCGCGTTTTGATGTCTTCCCAGGCCATCCAGAGGGAAAGCAAAAGGGGCAGCAGCAAAGGGGCGTTATTTCGCAGCCAGATGTCTACAACGGCGTAGGTCACGCAGACACCTCCACGGGGACGGAAAGCCGCCCGTGTTTCGTTTTTCGTTTCGGGTTTTTCGTTTTTCGTAAAAAAGACAGAGTTACCGGCAAATTACCGATTAAGACGGTTAGATTCACCGGCGAGCCCGGTTCCTTTGCGATTAACTTATTGCTTATCCTGAGCTTGTAACGCAAAATGCAAAACCGTAATAGTATATCGGAATTTCCGGAGGCTACTTGATTCCGGGGCGCCGGGCCGGGCTTTGGCGTTATTGGACACCGCCAAAGCCCGGAGCGTGGATTCAGGGGGGAAAGCGGGAAGATTTATCCTAGGATTCCGGTGCACGGCGATCCCGGCCCTGGACGTCGCACACCATGACCACCAGATCGCTACTGCGGCCGGTAAGGTCCTGGACCATGTCTTCAAAAACAGCCTTGGTGGAAAAGCCGGCGCGCTTGAACGCGGCCAGGGCGCTGTGGGCCTGGAGGTGAATCTCCGCCACCAGCTTTTCCAGGCCGAATTCCCCGGCCAGTTCCACGAGTTCATTGATGAGCAAAGTGCCCAGACCTTTGCCCTGGTAGTCTTTGGCTACCACCACGCGCACGTTTCCCACGTGCCGTTTCCAGCCCATCAGGCGCATGTGCAGGGTGCCGTCGCCGACGATGCGGCCGCCGGCTTCGGCCAGCAATGGAAAAGCCCGGCGGTAGTCGATGTTGTTTACCCAGCGGTCAATGACCGCCGGGTCCCGCACGTCGCTGCGCAGGAAGAGCCGGTCTTTTTCATCCAGACCCCGGAAGAATTCCAGCAGCTTCTCCCGGTCTTCCTTCACCATGGGCCGCAGAATCACCCGGCTGCCGTCTTTCAGCACTCCCTCTTTCTGGTAAGGCTTCATCATCCCTCCCTTTCTGATAAGGGGCGGCCCTGCCCCGCCCTGAGCATCACTGTCCTTCCCCCGAGATTTCCTTTGGGAGTATGCCAAATTCCCCTATACCATAGAGCTATCAGTAACCTTCGCATGTCCTTAGTCTTTTTACTAAGAACCAAAAACTATATATAGCGACATAAATAATTGCGTATTATACATCTCTGCGCTCTCTGCGTCTCTGCGAAATAAAAAGGTTTCTCGCAGAGGCGCAGAAGCCGCAGAGAATGCTAAGCGCGGTTAAATAAGTCGCTCAGTATAAAAACTAAAAACCACCTCACTTGCCCAGGGCCAGTCTTTCCGCCAGGTACGGCGCCAGGCCGGCCGCGAGTATCCGGCGTTGGGCCCCGGGAATGTCGTAAGGCACGGATTTGAAATGGACGGAAAACTCTTCGGTGTCGAAAACCGCGTACGCGGCCTCCGGACTGCCGTCCCGGGGTTGACCCACGCTGCCGGGATTGATCAGGTAATGTCCTTCCCGGGACAGCACCACTTTGGGCCGGGTGATTTCCCGGGAAGACACCGTGCCCCGGATGTCCCGGTACCACAAGGCCCGGCGGTGGGTATGCCCGAAAAAGCAGACTTTCAATCGAGCCTGCTGCGTCATCAGCTTGAAAACCCGTTTCCCTTGGAAGTGATAGGCGATATAGGTGTCGGGGTTGGTGGGGGTGCCGTGGCAGGCCAAATAATGTCCGCCCAATTCCTGGGTCAAGGGGAGGTCCTGCAAAAATTGCCGGAATTCCGAACGGAGTTGCTCCCGGGACCACATCAGGGCCTGATGGGCAATGATATTGAAGCCCTCGGCCCGCTCCGGCTCCAGCAGGGCCAGGTCGTGGTTCCCCGCCAGATTGAGCCACTTTTCCCCCGCCAGGAGTTCCAGGCACTCATTGGGGCTGGCGTTGTAGCCCACCAGGTCCCCCAGATTGAGGACCGCGTCGACCCCCTCCTGGCGGATTTGGGCCGCTACGGCCTCCAGGGCTTCCAGGTTGCTGTGGATGTCAGAGACGATGGCCAGCCGCATATTAAAAGCAGTTTTGAGTTTCGAGTTTTTAGTTTTTGCTTACAAGCCTATACTATATCCCTTAAATTATATCGCTGCGGTTGGCAAGATTTTGCCGGATAATTTTTTTTACCTCAATTAGATAAGTGAGAAAACCCTTGCTTTTCCTGATTGCGAACTATAGTTTGCAGGTGTTATAATAAGGAACAGAGCTAATGCCAAAGAAAGCAAGGCCCAAGAGCGTCATCGTCTATGCGGATGAGAACGGAAAAGAGCCGTTTACGGATTGGCTCTACAAGCTGCGGGACATCATGGGGCGCAAACGCATACTTGCCCGGGTTGTCCGGCTGGCTCAAGGCAACTATGGGGATTGTGAGCATGTCGGGGAAGGCGTGAGCGAGTTGAGAATGTTTTTTGGTCCCGGTTATCGGGTTTACTTCGGAGAGGATGAAAACAACGTTGTCGTTCTGCTGTGCGGCGGCGAGAAGGGAAGCCAAGGCCAGGACATCAGAGAGGCCAAAGCCTACTGGAGGGATTATTTAAGCCATGAAAAACTATAGAAGCTTCACCGATGTTGAGGAATCCTATTTCCGCGACCATCCGGAGGAAATTGACGATTACCTCACCATCCTTTTTGAGGAATACGCCAAGGACGGCGATATAAAGGCGCTGCTTTCTTCCCTGCGGGTTCTGGGCCGTGTCAAAGGCTTGACCAAGCTGGCCGCCGAAACGGGCCTGAGCCGCAAGGGCATCCAAAAAGCCCTTTCCGGGGAAGGAAACCCCGAGTTTGCCACTATCAACGCCATCATGCACGCTATGGGATACAAACTGGCGCCGAAAAAACTTGAGGCTTGATCGACTTCATGCCGGGGCAGGCTCTCCGTTTGGGGGAAAAAAGTTGATAGGAACGTTTAGAATATCCCCTCAGCCTTCCTCTTTGCTATCGCTGATCTTCCAGTCATTGCCAATCTTTTCCAGCGTGATCTTATTACTGAGTCTCCGCAGGTCATATTGATGTGTAGTAAGGTTAAGTAGTTTAAAGTTCCAGACGATATCCGCTGTGGCTTTTTTTTCGTTCACCTGTTGGACATTGTAAATGCGATATTCAATTTGCTTTATGTCATTGTTCTTCCACAATACCAGAATCTGGTTTTCTACCTGTCCCAGATTAGGATAAGAGGGATTATATCAACTGAGCAATTTGTTGATGTTCTTATTAAAATGGGCGGAGCGAATCATCTCTGAGATTTTCATAACTACATGGTTTGGATCTTCTTGTGGCGGCGATGTGCTGGGTCCCTGCGCGGATTTATGCACAATTGATGTTATATCTATTGCTGCATAGGCCCAACCACTTTCTTCTTTGATAAATGTAATCTTGGCTTTAACATGTGACGTTACAGCAATAGGTTCCCGAGCATCGTTGGCATGCGCGGGAATCATGGGCTGCTTCATCTCTATTTTATCAAATTCAACATCAGCAACATAAGTTTTTGGGTCTTTTTCAAAGCCATCGGTTTTCTTGAAATTCTTTATAATTTCGCCTTTGCGAGCCTTTACAACAGCTTGCTCGATTTGGCTTTCACTTGGCTTCCCTGAGCTTGAGCATGCGGCCAACAAAAAGATAATCGAAAGGAATAGTACAATCTTTTTCAAGATTTTTTCCCATGAAAATATTATTCTTATTGCCCAATATACCAATAGGCACGGCTATTTTTCCAGAAATTTCTCGGTCTATATGAATGATAAATAAAGCATGCCTCACCTTGCCGCCACAGCCTCTCTAACCACACCGGGTTCGCCGCCGCGTACCTGACGGTGTCCTGAATGTTCTGGTGTCCTAAATAGTCCTCATTTTTTGAAAAAACTCAATTAAAACTAAAAACCAAAAAACTAAAAACCGTCCCTTCCCCGCGTTCCTTGACATTTCCGGCAATTCTGGTACCTTTGCCCCACCCTATCATGGAACCCGGCTATTTAGTAGAATTCTTCGACCAGAGGCGCATCCTTTGCGGGATCGTTCTGGAATTAAAGGGGGAGCGCCTACATGTCCTGGCCCAAAACCACCGGGAGATGACCCTGCCCAGGAAACGGGTGCTTCACGCCTGCTCCAGCCGCCTTTCCCCCCAACTGCCCCGCCAACAGTTGCTTGATCTCCTGGAAGCCACCGCCTCGAAACGGGAAGCCTTGAAGGCCACCATCCGCCTGGAGGATTTGTGGGAGCTCCTGGCCCAGGAAGAGCAGGCCTTGACCGCCCCGGAAATGGCCGATCTCTGGTTTCAGGAAGCCAATCCCGATCAGGTGGCGGCCCTGGAAAGGGCCCTGTTGGAGGACCGCTTTCTCTTTAAATATAAGGATGAACGCTGGGTTCCCAATCCCCCCGAGGTGGTGGCCCAGTTGCAGGAGAGCGCCCGGCGGGAACAGGAGCGCCTGGAGGAGATGGAGGCCGCGGCCGCCTGGCTGAAGGCGGTCTGGGATGGAGAACCGGCCCCGGAACCCAAAAGCAAGGGGCAACTGGTGGAGCTGCTGCGCCGGATGGCGGTTTTCGGCCCTGAAGGCCCGGATTATGCGCCAGGAAAGGCCTATCTGGATAAGGCCCGCCTTACTGCCCCGGATGCTCCCTTTCAGCTATTGGTGCGCCTGGGCGTCTTCCAGGAAGACGAAAACCTGGACCTCTACCGCCTGGAGGTGCCCCGGGAATTTTCTTCTGAGGCCCATGCAGTGGCCGTGCATCTCCGGGACCGGCCGCCTCAGGACCCTTACGCCGCCCATCGCCTGGACCTCACCTCTCTGCCCTGTTTTACCATCGACGGGGAGCGAACCCGGGATTTCGACGACGCCCTCAGTCTGGAAGAGACGGACACCGGCTGGCGTCTGGGAGTGCATATCGCCGACGTCTCCTCCATGGTGCAGCCCCGGACCCTCCTGGACCGGGAAGCCCAGGAGCGGGCCACGTCGATCTACCTGCCGGAACACCGGCTGCCCATGCTGCCGGAGGAAATCTCCGAAGACATCCTCAGCCTGCTGGCCGGCCAGGAGCGCGTGGCTTTAAGCTTTTTGGTCACTCTCGGCCCGGACGCTCAGATCAGGGATTGGGAAATCCGGCCCAGCCGCATTCGCGTCGGCCAACGCCTGACCTATCAGGAAGTGGACGGCCTCCTGGCCCAGGACCTGCGTTTCGCGGCCCTGTCCCGGGTGACCGACCTCCTCAAGGAGCGGCGTCTGGCCCAGGGGGGCTATGAGCTTAAACTGCCGGAAGTCTGGGTGGTTTTTTCCCACCAGGGAGAGATCCAGGTGATCGTGGAGGATCAGGAGACGCCTGCCCGCACGCTGGTGGCGGAAGCCATGGTCCTGGCCAACTGGCTGGCTGCCCGATTTTTGGCGGAGCATGGGGTGCCCGCCATCTACCGCAGCCAGCCCGAACCCCGGGAACCCATCAACCGGCAGGAGAGTAAAGGCCTCCTGGAACTCTACCGGGACCGCCGCCGCCTCAGCCGGGTGGTGATGGACCTTCTACCCCAGCCCCATTGGGGCCTGGGAGTGGAATGCTATACGCTGGCCACCTCCCCCATCCGCCGCTATCTGGACCTGGTGATCCACCGGCAGCTTCTCTCCTTTTTGTGCGGCGCGGCGCCGCCGTATAATCCGGAAGAACTGGGGGGGATTCTCACCCTCATCGAACCGGCCATGCGCCGGTCCGGCCTCCTTAAAACCAGGCGCCTGCGCTACTGGCTCCTGAAATACCTGACCTCCCGGGTGGGGCGGAAAAAAGAGGCCCTGGTCCTGGAAGCCCTGCCCCACCGCTACCGCCTGCTGTTACCCGACATCCACCTGGAGGTCTTCCTGCCTGCAGCCGCCACCCTGAAGCTCAACCCCGGGGATCTGGTCCTGGTGCGCCTGGAGCGGGTCAATCCCAGGGAGAATCAGATTAAGATCTCGTTGGCATAAAAGATAAAGTTCTCACGCAAAGACGCCAAGACGCAAAGAGAAGACGCAAGAATTAGACTGGAAAAAGCAGGGCGCTATTCCTCATAATCCATTGACTACCCGACTGATACCATTCTTAATTAAGGCTGAGCCAATATTTATAAGTAATCCTATCTCTTATCCGCGAGTCGGAGATAGGTAAGAAGTTGTTTCTTATGCACGGGAGCCACTTTTTCTATTGATTTTAATTCCACGATGACCAAATCCTCGACGATCAGGTCGGCCACAAAGGCCAATTCCAATTGTATGGATTCGTAAACCGAGGGAATAGGCTCCTGCCTTAGCACTTTCAGATCGCGCTTGCGCAGTTCGTGTGCCAGAACTTCTTCATATACCGACTCCAGCAAACCCGGTCCCAAGGCAGTGTGCACCTTGTAATATAAGGTTGCCGTCAAAGAGGTAATTTTGAATTGTCATTCTGAACGGAGCGCAGCGGAGTGAAGAATCTCGCTTTTCTCGTATCCCTCTGAGATTCTTCGCTGCGCTCAGAATGACAATCTTACTTGTTTGACCGCAACTTGGTATAAGCGGTATCCACGATGAGCCTAGCAACCTCATTTTCCTTCATATCTTGCGCCTTTGCGCCTTTGCGTCTTTGCGTGAGATATTCTTTTCAGGTCTTTCTGAACACCCTCTCGAAAATTATGGGAACATGCCGGAAGTAGCGATTGAGATCGAACAACTCGGCGATTTCTTCAGATGACAAATACTTGCCGATCCCCGCTTCCTCCCGGACCTTTTGGGCGAATTCCCCGCCTTCTTCCCAGACCCGCATGGCCGGGCGCTGCACCAGGCGGTAGGCCGCGTCCCGGGTGAGGCCTTTTTTGATCAGAGCCAGGAGCAGCCCCTGGGAGAAGACCAGGCCGTGGGTGAGCTCCAGGTTCTTGGCCATATTTTCCGGATAGACCTGGAGGTTTTTGAGCATCCGGGTCAGCCGGGCCAGGATGAAGTCCAGGAGGACGCAGCTATCCGGGGCGATGAGGCGCTCCACCGAGGAGTGGCTGATGTCCCGTTCGTGCCAGAGGGCCACGTTTTCCATGGCGGCCAGGGAGTTGGCCCGGAGCACCCTGGATAAGCCGCAGAGGTTCTCGGACAGTATCGGGTTGCGCTTGTGGGGCATGGCCGACGACCCTTTCTGCCCCGCGGCGAAGGCCTCTTCCGCCTCCCGGACCTCGGTGCGCTGTAGGTGGCGGATTTCCAGGGCTATCTTTTCGATGGACGCGCCCACCAGGGCGCACGTGGTGAAAAATTCCGCATGCCGGTCCCGCTGGATGACCTGGGTGGAGATGGCCGCGGGCTCCAGCCCCAAAATGGCGCAGGCCGTGGCCTCCACCTCCGGGGGCAGGTGCGCGAAGGTGCCCACCGCGCCGGAGAGTTTGCCCACGGCCACGGCTTTTTTAGCATGCTCCAACCGGGAGCGGTGGCGCTCGAACTCCGCGTACCAGAGCGCGAATTTCAGGCCCAGGGTGATGGGCTCCGCGTGCACTCCGTGGGTGCGGCCCACCATGGGCAGGTCCTTATAGGCGTAGGCCTGGTCCTTGAGCACGATCAGGAGCGCGTCCACGTCGGCCAGGAGCAGGTCCGCGGATTCCTTCAGCCGCAGGCCGAACGCGGTGTCCAGGACGTCCGAGGAGGTGAGGCCGAAATGGAACCAGCGGCCGTCCTCCCCCAGGCATTGGGAGACCTGGTCCACGAACGCGGCCACGTCGTGGTGGGTCTTCTTTTCGATTTCCAGTATCGCTTCCACGTCGCAGACGGCCTGGGCCCTGGCCCGCTGGGCCGCCTCTTTGGGGATGATGCCGTGCGCGGCCATGGCCTCCATGGCGGCCAGCTCCACTTTAAGCCAGGTGGCGAATTTATGCTCTTCGGTCCAGATGCGGGCCATGACTTCGCGGCTGTAGCGGGGGATCATCTATTTTTTCTCCTTCCGAGTTTTGGCGCTTTTGCTATACACCTTTTTATCCCTGACGGACATACTTTTTCCGGAATCGGGAGGGGTATAAGTCAATTTTTTCTTATTCAGCGCAGCCAACATCTCTTCCTGCCCGTTCTCTGCCTCTCTGCCGCCTTGATCAGCCGGGACCACCGAAAAAACCAGGCGTTGCCCCAGGGCCGCGGCGATGCGGCTGAGCATGGACAAAGAATGCCCCTCGTAGTCGGCGTCCTCCAGGCGGCTGATCACCGATTGGGTGGTGCCGATCAGCCTGGCCAGGTCCTTTTGGGTAAGACCCGCCTGCTTCCGTAAATCATAGATGGTGCGGGCTACCTGGGCGTGCAGCCGCTCGGCTTCCAGGGACCGCCGCCGTTCCTCATCGTTCCCGATATAGCGGCGGTGCAGGATATCCAGGGCATTGCGGGTTTTTCGGTTGGTTTCCATGATAATTATCCTCGATATGTATGTCCTGCTGGATTTTTTGCAAACCTGAATTTGCGATCCATGGCCAGATCGATTTCTTTTGGCGGCACCTTGCTGGTTTTTATCAACCCATGCGAGATAACAGCCATGTTTCCTTGGAAAAAATACAAAATCCGATATTGCCTCCCTTGAAGAGCAATCCGCAATTCATAAATCCCATCCCGCAGAAAATCAGCCTCCGGCCGCCTTAATTCGTGACCCATCGCGGCCAAGCGTTCGATTTTGACGATACACTTGTCCTGGGCCTTGGCGGGTATTTGGTCCAGCCAAGCCAGCACGGGGACGGATCCATCATCTTCTGCGAATAGAACTACCTCAGTTTCCGGCATCATCAATCCTCGAATTTAATATCGTCATATTGCGATAATTTGTCAAGAAAATAATCGTTATATTGCGATAAAATTTCCTAAGATTGACTCGGTTGAAGGGACCGGTTAATCTCAGAGAACGGGTTTTGACGGAAAACGGAAAACCGAAAACGGAATAAAACTCATGCCCGACTGGGGAGAAATCTTTGCCGCGCCGGAGATGCAGCGGCTGCGGCCCAATCAGGAGTTTCTGGCGATCCTGCCGGAAGTAAAGGCCGCGGGCGGCCGCCTGGTCCTGGACGCGGGCTGCGGCGCGGGGCGGCATCTGCTGCCCCTGGTTGATGCGGGTTTTCAGGTCTGGGGCGTGGACCGGGAGGCCTCGGTTTTAGAAATGCTTCAGGGGAAGCTGCGGGCCGCGGCCGTCCCGGCTTGTCTGGTGCTGGCCGACCTGGGGCGTTTGCCCTTCGGGGGCGGCTCCTTCGATCTGGCGGTGTCCATCAACGTGGTCAACCACGGGTTGGCCCGGACTTTTCGGCAGTATTGCCGGGAACTGGACCGGGTGCTGCGGCCGGGGGGACACCTGTTTGTCTACCTTTCCCCCAAGGAGGCCGGGGACCTGGTGCGCCTGCCCGGGACAATTGAGTTGGAGCCCAACACCCTGGTCAACATCGCCACCCCGGACGGCGACATCATCCACCACTTCCCCACCCCCGCGGAAATATTGGGCCAATTCCCCGGCTACCGTATTCTCCGGGGCGAAACCATCCTCGCGCCCATCCCCTTCATGGCCGGGAGGAAGATGCCCCAGTTTGTCCTGTGGGCGCGGAAATCCCCGTGATATGGTCTTCGGTCTCAGGTCTCCGGTAATCGGCTTGCTTATTAAGTTGCATTCATCCGTCTAATACCGAGTCCTTGTCAAAAAGCGTTGAAACGTAGGGGCGAACCTTTTGTTCACCCTGAACGCATATGGGCGAACACAAGGTTCGCCCCTACGCGATAACGCCCTTCCCCCCTGCTCTGCAAGTGTTTTTCGCACAGACTGGAAAGCCTGTGCCACCAATACTTTCATGATTTTGGGTGAGCCAATGGCTCATGAATGGCTCGTTCCCAGGCTTAGCTTGGGAACGGAAAAATATCAGTCCAAGCTTTGCTTGGACACCTTTAAATTAATGGGAATCGTCATCCGCAATGCTGCCTCGCCAAGCACAGCTTGGCCTCCAAGGGGTTCCCAAGCACAGCTTGGGAACCAGAGGAAAAAACGCAAAACGAAAAACGAAAAAAAGGGCGGGTCTAAAACCCGCCCCTGATACCCCCCCCTTAGTTTATTCAACGCCTTAGTATCTTGTTACCTCTTCAGTGACAGCACTTCTTCCAGGAGGGCGTCGCTGGTGGTGATGACCCGGGAGTTGGCCTGGAAGGCCCGCTGGTAGAGGATCATGTGCACGAACTGTTCGCCCAGGTCCACGTTGGACTGCTCCAGGGAGTTGGAGGTGATGGAGCCCAGGCCGTTGGTGCTGGGCGCGCCGGTTAAGGGCACCCCGGAATCCTGGGTTTCGGTGTACATGTTGGAGCCTTCCCGGTGCAGCTTGGTGGGGGCGTTGAACCGGGCCAGGGTCAACTGATAAAGGGGCGTGATCTGGCCGTTGGAAAAATTGCCGGTAATCACTCCTTCATTGTTGATGGAGATGCGCTGCAGGAAACCGGGGGGGTAGCCGTCCTGGGAGGCGTAGTTGGTCACCGAGGCCGCGGCGTATTGAGTGGTGGCACCACCACTGGTATCTTTTAAATCCAGGGTGGTTAGGTTTGTGACGGGATTCCCGATATTAAAGGCTGAGAGGTCAATATCGTAGCTGCCGGTGCTGGATTCAATGAAGCGGCCGGATTCATTGAAAATCATATCGGATAGCGTGGTGCCTCCGGCATCGGTGATAGTCACCGAAGTGCCGTCCAGGGTGGCGCTGGGCCGCCAGAGATGTTGCCCTTCATGTGCGAAAGACCCAGAGCCCCAAGTAGTAGTTCCATCTACGGCCCAAGTAGGAGTACCGTTAAGAGCAATAACGGTTAATTGACCATCCGGGTCTGAAGAGGCGGTAAAGATACCAGATAATGCACTGAGGGCTGTCGCTGTCGCAGCCGCCACATCGGCAGCACTCGTAGCTGCGGAAATGTCAACTTCAATTCCTGTCCTTCCAGTAGGTGCTGGATCGGTAGAGCTACCAGAGTTATACCAAACGTAATAATCAATGGTAGTACCAGAAGTGTTAATACCGGAGATGGTCCAGTAAGTGCCACCTAAGCCGGTAGGATCTCCACAATTTACGGTAGACTGCATCTGGTCGTTCATCTTGGTATACGTCATATTTAGGGAGTGAGCGTTGCCCGTCGTGTCGTACACGGACAGGGCCGAGGTATAGTTTTCACCATTGGTGGTGGCGGAATTCAGGTTGAGGACCATCTCTAAATCGCTGGTGGCCTTGGGGTTGCTGAAATTCTGCTGGATAATAATGTCCGTGTCCACGCCGCTGGCGGTGCCGGTGGTGGCGTCCATGGCCTTGCCCTGGACCCGGTAGCCGTGGGCGTTCACCAGGTAGCCGTCCTTGTTCAAGGAGAAGTTGCCGTCTCGGGTATAATAAACTGCTGCACCCGTGGGCTCCTTAACGATGAGGAAGCCGGTGCCGGTGATGGCCACGTCCACGTCGTCGGCGCTGGTCTCCAGGGACCCCTGGGAGAAGATGGGGGTGATCTGGGAGATGCGCCCGCCCCGGCCCACCTGGCCGGGACCGGAGCCGGTGGAGACCATCTGGGCCATCAGGTCTTCGAAATTCACCTGGCTGTATTTGAAGCCGGTGGTATTGAGATTGGCGATGTTGTCCCCTACCACCCCCATAGCCTCGCCGTTCGAGCTGATACCGGTTAAGCCGGTGTACATGGCGCTGGAAATTGACATGATTTAGCCCCTCCAAAGGCCTGGTTAGGGGCCGCGTTCTAGCGGCCCCGGGTTTAAGTAATTAAGATTCGTCGATGGACAGGATGCTGTCCAGGGTGACCAGCCTGCCGTTCACCTTTAAGTAAACCTTGTTGGCATCCTGGAGCACTTCCTCCACGGTGCCGGAAATGTAGCTGGCGGTGTCCAGACTCTTGCCCTTGGCGTCCTTGGCCTCCACCTGGAAGCGATAGGTGCCGTCGGCCGCAGTATTGCCGGAGCCGTCCTTGCCGTCCCAGTTGACTTGCACCTCACCCGCGTTCTTGGCTCCCAGGTCGATGGTCCTGACCAGGACGCCGCCGCTGTTGTAAATTTTGACTGTAGAGGACGCGGCGTTGGCCCCGAGGATGAAGGACATGTCCCCGGCCTTGCCGCCCGAGACCGTGAAGGAATTCCCCTGGGCCTTCACTTCCTTGCCCAGCAACGCCACCCCCTGGCCGAGCTGCACGGAATTCTGCAGGGCGATGGCGTTTTTGCTGGAATCCTCCAGCTTGGTGTTAAGGTTGATGAGCTGCTCGAGCGAGCTGAACTGGGACAGTTGGGCCACGAAATCCTTGGGGTCCTCCGGACTCAGGGGATTTTGATAGCGCAACTGGGTGGTAAGCAGCTTCAGGAAATCCTCTTTGCCCATCTGCACCCCGCCGGTGAGCGTCCCGGAGGAGGAACTGTTGGAAGTGGAGGAAGTGCTGCTGGTAGTGTTGGGAATACTGGTGATACTGGCAGCCATAATTTTAGTCCTCAATGGGTTGCATCAGGCAAAACAATCAATGCCTCCGGCCCGGCGCCGTTGCCGGGGGGTGGGCTGCTCCCGCTGGTCCGTATCCTCTTTACTGCCGGCCTGGCGCTGCTCTCCGGAATTTTGGGTGAACGCGTATTGAGTCTGTCCCTTGGCCGCCTCATCGTGATGTTGGAACTGGAACTGGGTCAGGGTCAGGCCTTGTTGATTCAGGGCCTCGGCCAACTGCTGCATGCCCGCGGCCCCTGCTTCCGCCACCGCCTGGTGGCTGGCGACCGCGTTGACCTGCACCGTCTCCCCCTTGAGATTGAGGGTCAGGTGGAGCTTCCCCATTTCCGGAGGAGAGAGGGTTAAAGTGACCTGGTTCTCGCCGGGCCGGAGATGCCCCAGGACGCCGGTTTGCACCTGGGACCAGAGGGACTCCCGGGCTTCCGGGGTCAGCAGGGCATGGACGCCTTGGGACCCTTCTCCGGGGACTCCGGCGGCTCCGGGAAGATCCCCGTTAAGGGGGGTACCGCCGTTAAGCAAGGCCAGAAAATTATTGAGGTCGGCGGCCCCGGAAAGATTGACCCCCTGGGTTTGGGAGGCAAAGGGAAAATTCTTGGCCCCGTTGCCATCCGCCCCGCTGCCCCATTGGCCGAAGTCGGACTGCTGTTCGCCGGGGTTCGGGAAGGCGGCCAGCACGGGCTGGACCGGAGCCCCTTCCTGGTTTTGGAATTGGAACTGGCTCAAGGTCAGCCCTTGCTGATTGAGGGCCTGGGCCAACTGCTGCACTCCGGGTGCGGCTCCTGCCGCCATCGTGGGCTGGGAGGGGACCGCGGTAACCTCCACCATCTCGCCGGTGACGTTCAGGTTGAGTTGGACCTCCCCTGATTCCGGGAGATTGAGGTTAATGGTGCGGCTCTCTCCGGGACGGAGATGATTAAGGACCGCGGTTTTCACCTGGGACCATACGGCGTCCCGGGCTTCCGGAGTCAGAGAGGCAGCGGCGGCCGGGGCCGGCGCGTTCGCGGCTGCCGCAGTGGCGGGCGTCTCTTCCTGGTTCTGGTTGCCGGCCAGGAGAGAGGCCAAAAATTTATTCACCTCCGGCTCGACGGCAAGGCCGGTCTCCCCGGCCTGGGAAGGCTGGAGCGGGACCGTGGCAGCCTTGGCCGGATTTCCGGCCGCAACGTTTCCCCCCTCAACCAGGTCGGACTGCTGCAACCGGGGAATGGCCCGGAAGCGGACGCTCTGGGGCAGGTAAAGGGGCTTGGGGGCCTCCAACTGCCCGGACGGCTCGGCCGGGGGCGCCATCTGCAACAGGCCGAGTTGCAGTTCTTCCCGGTTGGTGGGGGTGGGGCCGGAAACCAGGGTCTGGGCCAGGTCCGGGTCCATGCCCGCCTGCACCAAAAGCTGGCGCCATTTCTCCAATACCTTGTCCCCGCTTAAGAGGGCGGGTGAGGCCTGGGCATTAACCTTGGCCTGATCAAGGCCGGCGGCGGCTCCTGATTTGGGGATCTGCTGAATGAGCTGCCACACCTGGGTCAGGGGAATGCCCTGGGGATAATTCTCCTGGTTCAGTTTGGTCAGGGCCTCCGGCGGCATACCCAATTGCTGCAGTTCCAGGCGCAAATCCGCCAGGGCCTGGGGCGGCAGGGTAAGATTTTCCCAGAGACGCTGGTATTCAGGTTGGCTGGTAAGATTCTGGAGCGGATTAAGGGGCGCCGGGGTTGGCAGGTTGTTCCCCTGGGCCTCGAGTCCGGAGGACGCCTGGGCCTCCAGTAAAGTATTTTGCACCGCCTTTTGCCACGCGCCCTGGATGTCCGCGGCCGACAACCCCTGTTCCAGAAAACGGGGGGAGGTCAGGAGATTTTCCACCTGCTGGGCGGGAAGCCCGGCATTCAGGAGGAAGGTCTCCATTTCGGGAATGCGGTTCGGGGGCACTTTCAGGGTCTGGCCCGGCTGCTGGTTTAACAATTCCTGGAGCTTCTTCAGGGCCGGGGGCATCTCGATCTGGGAGTTTGGCTGCGCCACCGCGGCCGCGGTTTTGGAGTTGCCCTGGGACAGCCGCAAAGCCTTGGAGCGGGGGTCCGGCCGCCAACTGTTGGAAGAAGAATCCCCCGGCTTGGTAAGGCTGGAGGGTTTCTCCGTGTTTAAGGATTTGTCCTTATGCTCGATGAACTTCCAAGGGATGCCCTCGGGTTGCCGGCAATTGGTTTTCTTGGGGATTGTAACCGGTAGACGGTCGATTAGCTTCTTGCGGCCGGTGGCTTGAGAAGAAGAGGAGGACGCGGGCCGAGCCTGGCGCAGTTGGGCTTTCAGGACGGACTGATCCAGGCTTTTGGAGGAGGATTTGCCTCCGGACCATCCCCGGGATACCATCCGCTGCTGGAGCAATGACTGGAACTGGTCTTGATCCGGATATCCCTGGGCCCGGCCCGGGGCCAGGGATTTCAGGTCCAAGAGCGGTAGTCCGACACCGGATGCCTGCATTTCTCCTCCTTAAGAATCTGGGTCTGCCCGGAGGGAAAGCAAGGGCCGTGCCATTCGGAACTTATAGAAATTTCGAAGAAAGTTAAACATCGGCGCAAAATCTGCCCGGTCCAAACCGGCAAAATACGCCGCTTGCCTGGGAAAAAAATGCCGTTTTAAAGACGGTTTTCGGTTTTCAGTTTTCGGTTTTCGGTTAATAGATTAAAAGAATAAAGATCAAGGAGTTATCCTATAAGTGGGTAACATTCGAGAATGAAAATGATATGATGCTTAGCATGAAACGCAAACCCACCAGGACCATCCAAATCGGCAACGTCCCCATCGGCGGCGGGGCTCCTGTCGTCGTACAATCCATGACCAACACCGATACCCGGCAGGTTGCCCCCACCCTGGCCCAGATCCGGCGCCTTACGGACGCGGGCTGCGAAGTGGTGCGCCTGGCCTTGCCGGACCAGAAAGCCGCCCGGGCCTTCGGGGAGATCAGAAAAGAAAGCCCCGTGCCCCTGATCGCGGACATTCATTTCAACCACCGTCTGGCCCTGGCCGCCCTGGAGCAGGGGGCCGACGCCGTCCGCATCAATCCCGGCAACCTGGGGGGAGTAGCAAAAACCCGCCAGGTGGTCAAGGCTTGCCGTGAAAGAGGAGTCTCCCTGCGCCTGGGGGTCAATGCCGGCTCCCTGGAGGAAGACCTGCGCCTCGAATACGGGGGGCCCACCGCGCCGGCCCTGGTGGCCTCCGCTCTCAGGTGGGTGCGGCAATTCGAGGACTGGGGCTTCCTCGATTTCAAGATTTCCCTGAAATCCTCCGACGTGCTGATCACCGTGGCGGCTTACCGGGAATTATCTTCCCAGGTGGATTATCCGCTGCACCTGGGAGTCACCGAGGCCGGTGGCCTGATCGCCGGCACGGTGAAATCCGCGCTGGGCATCGGCCTGCTCCTGGCGGAAGGCATCGGCGACACCCTGCGGGTCTCCCTGACCCGGGACCCGGTGGAGGAAGTGCGGGTGGCCTACGAGATTCTCCGGGCCCTGCATCTTCGGGAACGGGGGGTGGAACTTATTTCCTGCCCCACCTGCGGCCGCTGCGGCATCAACCTCTTTAATCTGGCCGAAGAGGCGGAGCGCCGGCTGCTGAATATTGCCGCGCCTTTGAAGGTGGCCATCATGGGCTGCGTGGTGAACGGCCCCGGTGAGGCCCGGGAAGCGGACGTGGGCATCGCCGGGGGCAAAAAGGTAGGGGTGCTCTTTAAGAAAGGCCAACTGGTGCGCAAGGTCCCGGAGAAGGACTTGTTGGCGGTGCTCCTTAAAGAGGTGGAAGCCCTCACCGGGGAGAAAGCAGGTTGATCGACAAATTATATATAGCAACATAAATAATTGCGCATTATTCTTCTCTGCGCTCTCTGCGTCTCTGCGAGAAAAAAGGTTTCTCGCAGAGGCGCAGAGGCCGCAGAGAATGCTAAGCGCGGTTAATTAAGTCGCCCAGTATAGTTCAATTTTTTGCTGGTCTAGTCCCTTTTTTTCCTGGAGGTCATATTTTTTATTTCAGTAAATTGGAGGCCTTGCCGAAACGATATACGAGATAAGGAATATCTTGCCCGGTCACAGGAAAAAACGGGGATATCTTGACAAGCAGCAGGTAAGTTATTATTCAAAAATTTAAAGCACTTTGCCGGAGTTAGGGGGCAATAATCCCGGCAGACAAGAGGCTGATGGGGAATGTTGGACTTCGCCTCGCCAGACCATTTAAGGGGAGAGTGGCAATGAAAATTTTGGGCTTGATTCTGGTTGCGGGGTTGCTGGCTGCAGGATGCGCCACTTTTCATCACACTGAAACCATCGACACCGATCAACATGGAGTAATCTACGGCAAATACAATTCGGACAGCTCGGGGCGAACGGGCAGTATCTTTCTTTCCGGTGTCGGAGCCGGTTGGGAGACCGCTGCCGCCTCTCGTTTAGTGTCGGGAAATCCGGCGTCCGGTGCTTTGGGTGGTGCGGCAATTTACGCCGAAACCGGCCCCCCCAAGGTCTCTCCGGTTAATTTCGCCAGATCGATAGCCATGATTAATTACAGCAAGAAGTTAAAATCCATTAAATACGACGAATTCGGCGGTATTGTCGAATATCAGTTCGACGACCAGGCGCAGCCCACCAAGAAGGGCAGCTTTCAGCAGACTTACGGCAAGTCGAGCCTGCCCAAGTCTTTCGGCCATCAACCCATTGAATAAAAAAGGCCATCAGTCATGGATAGAAAGATAATTTGCCTGCTCGTCTGTTTGGGCTTGTTGCTTGGCGGCTGCATTACCCCGGGTTCGAATACCGCGGGTTCGGGCGATAGAGTCCGCCCGGGTTCGAGCGTACGCCAGGGACATGAGCTTACTTCCACCGTGGACGCACCCAGCCTGGCCGCCAACGTGGGGGCCGAGAACGATTTGGTTTTCAATCCCCGGGAGGTGGAATCGGCATTGCCGCAGATGCGCGACCTGCCTCTTCCCGCTCCCCTGAAAAAGGAAAAGCCGACGCGCTTATATACCGGCATCATTAAAAATAAAACCAATTACGACGTCTCGGTTCCTTCGGGGAACAGCGGCGCCACCCTGGCCATCCCGGCCAAGGGTTGGATCGAGTACTCCGCCTGGACCAGCCGCTTCGAGCTGACCGCCTATCATAACGGCAAGCCTTTTTATTGTATGAAAATTGTCGCAGAACCGCGAGCCCATCCCTTTATGTGTAAGAAATACGATTTCATGATGGAGATCGTGAAGCCGGAGCCGAAACCGGAGAAGAAGATGAAAAAGGCGATCAAGAAGAAGAAAAAGGATGGGGTGGAAGCATCCGGCTAGGCGAACCTGAGGCCTAAGTCCGATTCACGCCATTTCAAAAAATTTAACGGGGGAAACCGGAAGACGCCGGTTTCCCCCGTTTATTTTCCTCAGGGGAAATATCGCGATAAGAGGCAGTACCACCAGCCACTAAAAACTAAGAACTATATATAGCGACATAAATAATTGCGTATTATACATCTCTGCGCTCTCTGCATCTCTAAGAGATAAAAAGGTTTCTCGCAGAGGCGCAGAGGCCGCAGAGAATGCTAAGCGCGGTTAAATAAGTCGCTCAATATAAAAACTAAAAACTGTCTTAAACCGGCCGGGACACCGGCCGGGTAAGGTTTTCCAGGATATCCAGGTAGACTTCGGAGTAATCCAGGCGGCCCTGGGTGAAGGCGTAAAAGGCGTTGAGCATCATGGAGGCCACCATCAGGTTGGTGAACAGCAGTTGGGGCGCGCCCTGGGCCATTAGCTCCTCGCAGGAGAATTCCCCGGGGTTCCGGTCCTGGGGCTGGGCGATTTCCGGGTGGTAGCGGCTCAAGGACGGGGTCAGGTCCCGGCCTTCCCGGCGTAGATAAATCTGGACGTTGCCGTCCGTAAAATCGTTGCCCCCGGAGATCAAGGTGACGTCGGCCAGAGTGGCGGCATGACCGCTCACCAGTTTCCGGCTGGCATGGTTGTCCACCATCAGAAAGATGACGTCGCCTTCCCTGAGCAGCCGGGAGACGTTTTCCGGGGTGACGAACTCCGACGCGGCGCGCAAGGAAAGATTTTCGAACTCCTGGGCCAACTCCCGGGCCTTCACCTCCGCCTTGTTGCCCAGGCGGGTGAAGGCCTGGCGGGAGGCATTGGCCCGTTCGAAGCTGTCCCCGTCAATCAGGGTGATCCTGGCTTTGTCCCCGGAATATTGTAGATAACGGCATAAGAAAGGCAGCAGCGCGCAGCCGATGCCGCCGATGCCGATGGCCTTGATTTCTAACATAGTAAACCTCACGCAAAGACGCCAAGACGCAAAGTAAGACGCGAGTTAAAGTGGTCAGTGGCCAGTGGCCAGTTGTCAGATTCTTTTCTGACCACTGACCACCGGCCACTGACCACTGCTTCTTAAGTTCCGAACTCTATAGGCCGGGGCAGTGGAGTGACCTTGCTCTCCACCTCTACGGCCCAATCCTCCTCCGGGGGCGCCTGCTCCCAAGGGATGGGATAGGGGGCGAAGAGGTGTTCCGGAGGAATCTGCGCCCGGAGGCCCTGGACCACCACGGAGCAGGACAGCGTCAGGCCGCCGTCGATGTTCCCCAGGGTGAGGTGGAAGCCGTCTTCGTAGCGCTCGTCGTTTTCATCCCGCTCGGAATGGAAGGCCTCCACCGCGGCATGGCTGTGGATGGTGCCCAGCCTTATTGTGCCGGCGGGGAAGTCTTTGATTTCATAGTCGCAGTGGCCGCCCCCCACGGTCTGATGGGGAATTACCAGTTCGTAGGTGCGGCCGGCTTCCCGCCAGGCCAGCAGGGCCACGGCTTCGCTTTTATAAAGGGAGTAAACCGCGCGGAAAAAGGCCAGGGCCTGGAGCAGCAGGCTCGCGGGCAGGGGCGCCGCGGTGAGGCGCACCTCCGCGTCCTGGGCCTCCAGCCAGGGAATGCCCTTAACCGGCACCGCGGCCGCAAAGAAGGGAGTGCTTTTCACCAGAAAGAGGCCGTCTTTGGTAAGCAGATAGTAAAGAGGATCGTCCGGCGGCGAAAATTCCTGATCTTTCAGATATATAGGAAGCATATTTGTTGGTTGCCGCTACTCCGGGGTTTTAATTGATCATTTAATAGCGAAGGCCTTAAAAAATGTATAGCAAAAAGTCCCGTCCGGGTCTGCGGTCCGATAAAGCCCCCGAATGCCCTTTTCGAACGCGGCGGCATCAACCAGGTCTGCCTGCAAGGCCCGTTCTCTTACCCCTTCGATCATGGCGGTGAAGGTCTTGCGAATAAAACCGTCGACCAGCCCCGGTCTGCTGGCGTCCACATAGACCATACGCGGGGAAACGCGAATGCCGGTAAATCCCGATTTTTGGAGCAGCGGGTATAGTTCCCTGCCAATCAGGGCATTGCCGCCGGCATCGGCTTGCAGCTTAATCTGGCATTGAATCGCCAGATGCGCCTCTGCACAGTCCGGGTAAAAATAGGCCGAGCCATGGTCTCCTTCAATTACCGTAATCGTCCCGCCTGGTTTCAGAACCTTTTTCAAGCTTGCCAGGGCTTCCCCCGGCGCCCGCAAATGCTCCAATACGAAACAGACAAAGACATGGTCGAAAATCCCCTGCTTAAAGGGAAGATTAAAGATGTCGGCTTGTTGGAATTGCACATTGCGACAACCCGCGGCTTCCAGCTTCTGCCTGGCCTGCTCAAGGGACGAGGTCGAAATATCGATGGAGGTAAACCTGGCTTGAGGATTTTGGCGGGCAAGGGTCAAGGTTTGCGACCCAACGCCGCAGCCGGCCTCTAAAATACGGCTTCCGGCGGGGAATAGGGAATCTACGTGCAGAAGCTCGGAAAGGGTTGAGGCTTGATCCTGTAAGCGCTGATTTTCTCTTTCAGAATATCCGTGTACATATGTCTGGTTCATTTATTGCCTTTACTGATCCTCGTTTCTTATTATAGCGTGGGTGCGATGAACACCAGCAGCCGCAGCCGGGTCAAAGCCTTCAGGCCGTGGGGTTCGCTCACCGGCATGATTTGCAGGGCCCCGGCTTTTACCGGGATGTCCTCCCCGCTGCCGGTTAAGACCCCTTCACCCTCCAGAATAAGCAGGGCCACTTCCGAATCGACGTCATGGGAGTGCACCGGCAGTTCCTGGCCCGGCTCGAAATTGAAGTTCAGGACCCGCAGGTTGGGGGAATCAAAGAGTAATTGCCGGTAAAATTTATCGGTGGAAAATTTGCCCTCTGCCAGGTCGAATAATTTCATGGCGCCTCCTGACTTGATAAGTTCCGAGTTCCGGGTTCCGAGTTAAAAGTATGCCTAGCTGGAACTTCTCATAATTTTGGGGATGGGCCGCAGGCCCCTGAATGATTAGTTCATAAGTTCCCAGTTGCCGGTTCCGAGCGGCAATAATTACGGCATTCCCTGGCAACTATGGAAAATCATAGGTTTCCCAAGGAAGTTTGTCAATCATCACTGTGGCCGGGGTGCAAATCCTTTCTTGCCAAATCTTGGAAATCAGGGGAAAATACCGCTATCAGGAAAGAAAGGTCTAGCTGCAAATGCCCTGTACGCGCAATGTAATAGATTGATAATCTTTGGTTCTTTTAACGAAAAACGGAAAACGCAAAACGGTCTTATCGTGCCCCCTGTTATTGTCATTGCTGGAGAAAAAGATCGCGCCTGCCGGGAGCTCACGGCCTTCCTGGAGGGGCAGGGCTATGAAGTCCGGTGCTGTTCCCTGGCGGAGGCCCTGGCCGAGGATGCGGCCAGGCCGGACCTGGTGATGGTGATGGACGAAACCCCGGAGGGCCACGAAGCGGTGCGTCTTTTCAAGTCCCGGGAGGCCACCAGGGAGATCCCCTTGATTGTCACCCTGGATCAGTTCGATGCCGGGAACGCGGCTAGGGCTCTGGAAAGCGGCGCCGACGAATTCCTGGTGCAACCCTTCCGGTCCCAGGAGGTGTTGGCCCGGGTGGCGGTGCTGCTGCGCCTCCAGGACGACCGGCGGCTCCTGATATCCTCTCAGGAGGAATTTAACCGCATCTTTCATGAGACCCCGCAACCCCTGTTTCTCTGCGACTGCCAGGGAGGGGGCTATACCCTCAACCCGACCCTGACCCGGCTGCTGGGCTACTCCCCCAAGGACCGGAAGCTGCCCCTGTCCATGGCCGATCTCCTCTACGGCTCTGAGGACCGGGAGCGGCTGGCGCAAATCCTCGCCCGGCGGGGGGAAGTGAAGCATATCAAGGTGAATCTGCGCAGCCGGGACGGTATCCCGGTGACGGTGCTGCTCAATGACGTGGCCCTGCCGCAATCGGGCCCGGAGATCCTGGGCTTCAAGGTGGAGCCGGTGGGCCATCCCTCGCCTTTGAAAAAGGCCCTGAAGGGTCTGGTGGAGCATCTCCTGCCCAGCGCCCGGGACTATCTGGCTTTGCTGCAATTGACGCCCCTGCTGGGCGGCCGCTATGAGAAAATTAAAAAATTGGGGCAGGGGAGTTTCGGCGAGGTGTGGCTGGTCCTGGATACCGAGGAGCTGGGGCCCCAGCGCCATTATGTGGCCAAGATTCCTTACGACCGGGCCGCCAATCCCAAGTTCCGCAAGGAGGCGGCCATCTGTCAGCGGCTGTCTCCCCACCCCGGGGTGGTGGGGCTGGTCACTACCCTGGAGGAGGACGGCAAGCTGATTCTGATCCAGGAATACGTGGCCGGCCAAACCCTGGGGGACATGTTGGGAGAGGTGCTGCCCCGGCCCCTGGTGGAGCGGATCGTCCTGCAATTGATCGAAGTGGTGGCCCATGCCCACCGGCACCGCATCATCCACCGGGACATCAAGCCCAACAACATTATCATCCAGCCGGACGGGCTTCTCAAACTGCTGGATTTCGGCGCGGCCAAGATTCTGAAGGAGAAGGATATCGGGGCCACGGTGGTGGGCTCCCGCCCCTTCATGGCCCCGGAGCAGATCATGGGAGGAAGCGAGCGCCGGAGCGACATCTGGGCCATCGGCGTGCTCATGTATCTCCTGTACACCGGTGAACTGCCGTTTTACAGCGAAGTGGAAAAGCTCTTGATCGACATGATCCTGGAGCAGGAACCCCTGCCGCCCCGGGAGGAAAACCCGGAGATCCCCCCGGCCTTGGAAGATATTATTATGAAGTGTCTGAAAAAAAACGTGGCCGAACGTTACCCCCACGCCCTGGCCCTCCGGGATGATCTCCTGCGCCAGTTCCCCCACTACGGCACGCAAACGGGCAGGTGGCCGTGGATCCACTGACCCACGCGGCCTCCGGGCTGCTCTTGTCGCAACTGATCCCTGCTCCTTCCCGGGGCTGGGCTGCCGTGGCCGGGGTAATCCTGGCCCTACTGCCGGATACCGATTATGTCATGGAATTAAGCAGCCGGTGGGATTACCTCCGCTACCACCGGGCCTTTACCCATTCCCTGGCGGCCCTGCCCTTGTGGGCCCTTTTGGGAGCCGGGGCGGGCCGGGTCCTGGGCGGACCCCGGTGGTTTTGGCCTTTGCTGTATCTGGGACTGGCGGTGATGGCCGTGCATCTCCTCCTGGATTGGGCCACCTCTTATGGCACCCGGCTGTTGAGCCCCTTTTCCCAGGGCAAATATTCCCTGGACTGGCTCTTCATCATCGATCCCTACCTCACCTTGATGCTGCTGGGCGGCGGCCTGGCGGCCCTGGTCTCGCCGGAATGGGGCCGCCGCCTAGGGGCCGTCTGCCTGGCGGGGGCCGGGGTTTATTTCCTGACTTGCGGCCACTACCAGCATCAGGCCCTGAACCTGGCCCGGCAGGTTTTTCAGAAAGAGGCTTCCGAAGGAGCCACGGTGGCCGCGCTGCCCCAGCCCTTCTCCTGCCGCCGCTGGCTGCTCATTGCCGCTAGGCCCGGGGAAATCAAGCAGGCCCTGGTGGAACTGCCTTACCGGTCCTGGGGCAACTTCCAGGGAGAAATAAAAGAGGTCAAAGCGGCAGCGGCCGCCACGTCTTGCCCCCGGGCGCCCGGGGGGGATTACCGGCCGCCGGAGAGTTTGATAATTCAGGATTGGCGGGGGGCCGCGGCCCCGCGGCCCGGGATGGGACCGGAGGCTCAACGCCTCTTGGACCAATACCTGGATTTCGCCCGTTTCCCCCTGTTGACCCGGGCGGAGCCGAAGAGGGATGGATTTCTTTTAGAGTGGGCGGATTTGCGCTTCACCGTGCCGGGACGGGCCTTTCCCTTTGTCTTGCAGATGCGCCTGGATGGCGCGGGCAATCTGCTTTGGGGGGACGTTGGCCGTTGCGTGGAGAGGGATGATGACTCCAAGAGCGGGAGTTGATGGTTCAAAGTTCAAAGTTCAAGGTTCAAAGTTATACTGAGCGACTTAATTAACCGCGGTTGACATTCTCTGCGGCCTCTGCGCCTCTGCGAGAAACCTTTTTATCTCGCAGAGACGCAGAGAGCGCAGAGATTAATAATGCGCATTATTTATGTCGCCATGTATAGTTCCCCATTGGTAACTTTTCATGATTTACCGGTAGCTCAAAGTACATGAATAACTGGCGAGGTTGTAGGTGCGTTTCACGCACCATATTAAGGTAACTCATAAAATTATGAAAAACTCCTTTTATTCTTGGTCGTTGACTTTGAACTTTGAACTTTGAACCTTGAACTTTATGGATAGCCGATGCTCCAGCTGCAGGTACATAACCTCTTCGCCGGCATTCCGGAGGCGATCCCCCGGGAGATCAGCGACATTCTCCTGGAAACCCCCGGCTTTTTCCTGGAGCGCATCGTCTCCGGAGGCCAGGCCACGCCGGCTGGAGAGTGGTACGACCAGGAGACCCACGAATGGGTGGTGCTGCTCTCAGGCAGAGCGGGGCTGTTGTTTGAGGGCGAAGACCAAGCCCGGGTGCTGCGCCCCGGGGATTACGTCCTCATCCCCGCGCATTGCCGCCACCGGGTGGCATGGACCGACCCGGAGGAGAAGACCGTGTGGCTGGCCTTGCATTTTAAGCGGTAAAACATGCTTTCCAGCCTGTGCGGGTTACCTCGTATGTCCCTATTTTTTATTCGGCCCCCTGGCTCAATGATAAATTGGGGAAAGACCGGTGGGGCGGGCCTCCGTGCAGTGGGGCAGGCGTCCCGGTGGGGCGGGCGTCCCTGCCCGCCCACCTCTCGGGCGGCCAGGGACGGCCGCCCCACCGATTCATTGCATCCTTTTACTCCTAATATTCTTGCGCCTTTCTTTGCGCCTTTGCGTCTTTGCGTGAGGCCTTGCTTTTCAAAACAATAGAAAAAGAAATAGGTTATTTTGCCTGCAACTCTGGTATTATTCAGATTCTTTTTGGTGTTGCCGCTTCTTTCCCCGGCAACTGCGGGAGCTGCTGAGACCATGAACCGCGACGCAATCCGGGCCAATTTAACCGCGCATCTCAAGTACCTCAGCGTCACCCTGGGGGACCGCTCCATTTACCGCCCCGAAAACCTGAAGAAGGCGGAAGATTACGTCTTTAGGACCTTTCAGGAAATGGGCTACGCCCCCCGGCGCCAGACCTTCATCTGCCAGCGCGAGGAGGTGAGCAACGTCATCGCCGGGGACCAGGATGCCCAGGGCTACTACATCCTGGGCGCGCATTTCGACACCGTGGCCGGCACCCCCGGTGCGGACGACAACGCCAGCGGCGTGGCCGTGCTCCTGGAGGCGGCGCGGCTGGCCCGGGACCAAAAACCGCCCCGGCCCTGGACCTTCATCGGTTTCACCACCGAGGAGCCGCCCGTGTTTTTCACCCCCTACATGGGCAGCCGGGTTTACGCCAAGGAGGCCCGGAAGCGGAAAGAGAAAATCCTGGGCATGCTCTGCCTGGAGATGGTGGGCTACTACCGCCAGGAGCCGGGGAGCCAGGAACTGCCCCTGCCTTTGCGCCTCATGGGCTACCCCACCACCGGCAACTTCATCGGCCTGGTGAGCGACCGGCGCTCCAAGCCGCTCCTGGAAAGGCTGGACCGGGCCGTCAAGCAGGGCTGCAAGCTGCCCAGCGTCACCCTGGCCGTGCCCCTGGGGGGCCATATCCTGCCGGAAGTGCGCCTGAGCGACCACGCCAATTTCTGGGACGAAGGCTACCCCGCGATCATGCTCACGGACACCGCGTTCATGCGCAATCCCCATTACCACGGCCCCGGCGACGTCATGGAGAACCTGGACCTGGAGGCGATGACGGAGTTGACGTTGGGGTTGGCTCATTTTGTGAGCAGTGAGCGGTAGACAGTGGCCAGTGGTCAGTGGTCAGTGGTCAGTGGGTCACTGATCACTGTTCACATTTCCCAAGCAACCCGAAAGCCGGGGAAAAAGTTACAGCACCAAATAATATTAACCCAATCGCTTAGGTTTATAGTAAGATGGTAACAGTCGACCGGGTTGGCGGTCTGCGGGTGGTGATTTACCCGAATGATCACCGACCGGCCCATGTGCATGTTATTAGCAAGGACTGTGAAGCCTTCTTTAAGCTCAATTGTCCGGAAGGCCCGCCGAAATTACGGGAGAACTACAATTTTCCGGCGAGTGAGCTTTCAAAGATCAAGGCGGCTTTGGAGGAAAGAATCACGCACTTATGCGCCGAATGGAGCAGGATTCATGGATCGCCCTAAAGACGAAATCGAGGCGGCGAATAAGCGGGCCGCGGCGCGGCTGGCCAAAACGCCGACCGCGGTGGCGGCGCGCTATGACCGCCGCATCGGTCGACTGGTTATCGACCTGAGCACGGGCTTGTCCATCGCGTTCAAGCCGCATGACGCCCAAGGGCTTGAAAAAGCCAAACCGGAGCAGCTTGCCAAAATCGAGATTTCACCGTCAGGCTTGGGCCTTCACTTCCCGGACCTGGACGCCGATCTCTACTTGCCCGGCGTTCTGGAAGGTTTTCTCGGCTCCCGGAAGTGGATGGCTGCGCAGTTGGGCAAAACCGGGGGACGGTCAACCTCGGCGGCCAAAACCGCCGCCTCACGGGCGAACGGCAAGAAGGGAGGCCGGCCGAAAAAGAAACCTCACGTCCCCGACGCGGCCTAACGGCCAGTAGCCAGTAGCCAGTGGCCAGTGGCCAGTGGGTCACTGCTCACTGCTTACTGCCCACATTTCCCAAACAGCCCGAAAGCCGGGGGAATGCGGCTAACAAAGAAAGGGGCAGATTAAAAGTGCGCCCCGCCAACAGATGGCTCATCTCCAGGCCGTTGGCCACGGCTTGGCCCCTGGGGTGGTTGTTGAAAATCAGATAGACGTTTTTGGCCTTCTCCTGCAATTCCCTGGTACGTGCGGCCAGGTCCTCCAGTTCCTCCGGCCCGTAATAATAATCGTACCGGGCCTCCCGGTCCTTCTCGAACTCGAACCACGCCTCTTTACGCCTTCCGTGGCACCGCAGATAACCCAGGGAGCCGGTGACCCAACGGGTGGCGCCCAGGGGATAGGAGACCTGGGGCTGGTCCAGGTTGCAGAATTCCCAGCCCGTCTCCCTCAAGAAATCCCGCACCTCCCGGCGCTGCCAGGAACGGTGGCGCACCTCCAGGGCCAGGGGGAATTCCGGGAAGGCCGCCTTGATCTGTATAAGATAAGCCCGGTTCTCCGGGGTGTTATGGAAAGAATAGGGGAATTGGGCCAGCAGCGCCCCCAGGCGGCCCGCGGCCAGGAAAGGGAGAAGTCCGTCTTTGAACTGCTTCACCTCCGCCGCGGCCAGCCGCCGCTCATGGGTGAAACGGTTCAACAGCTTGGCGGTGAAGCGAAAGTCCGGGGCCTTAGCCACCGCGTCCAGCCACCGGGGGGCCAACTGCGGCCCCAGGGGTTTGTAAAAAGTGACGTTGATCTCCACCACGTCGAACCACGAGGCGAGATAAGTGAGGCGGTCCGTGCCCTTCAGCCCCGGGGGATAGACCACCCCCTGCCAGTCTTGGTAGTCCCAACCTGCCGGGCCGATGCGGAGTCTCCGGTCTTCGGTCTGCGGTCTGCGGTCTTCTGAAGGGTCCGTTTCGAAACCCATATCTTCGGCTCATCCGCACGTTATCAGAAGCCGGCAGGGCGTTGCCGGTCTTAACTGGTGCGTAAGACGCACCCTACATGAACCTGGAACTTTTTCGGAACGCATTCCGAAACCGAAGACCGAAGACCAAAGACCGTATTTAAACCGCCACTCCCTCCCGGGCCAAGACCGCCTTCAACGCCTCCAGGGCCACCTCCAGTTGGCTGTCGTCCGGCTCCTGGGTGGTGAGGCGTTGGGTGGCCAGACCCGGCCAGAGGAGGAAGCGGGCCAGGGGGTGATGGGCGTGCCGCCCGCCCCAGCGGATGATTTCATAGGAAATGGCGGCGATGGGGAACATCAAACCCACCTTGATGAACACCTGGACGAGGTTGTTGAGAATGCCGGTCTTGGTCAGGGGCGGAAACAGGGGAAAGAAAATGGTGAAGATGGTCAGGCTCACCAGGAGGACCACCAGAAGAAAGGAGGTGCCGCAGCGGGGGTGGCAGGTGCCGTGGCGCCGGGCGTTCTCCACGGTGAGGGGTTCGCCGGCTTCGTAAGCGCAGATGGACTTGTGCTCCGCGCCGTGGTATTCGAAGACCCGGTGGATTTCCTTGAAGCGGGAAATGCCCCAGATATAGCCCAGGATAAAGATGAGCTTGATGATCCCGTCGATGACGTGGAAGAGGAAATCCGCGGGCGTCAAGGGCCGGCCCAACAGATAGCCTGCCAGGCCGCTGAGGTAGTGGGGCAGAAAACCGAACAGGAGAAAGGCCAGGACGAAGGCCCCGCCCATGGTCAGGGCGATGCTTCCCCAGCCCAGGGTTTGCCCTTCCTCTTCTTCCTCCACCGCCACCTGGGCCGAGAAGCTCAAGGCCCGGATGCCGGTGACCAAAGACTCCAGGAGCACCACCGGCCCCCGGAGGAGGGGGCGTTTCAGTAAGGGATAGCGGGCGGCCAGAGAGGTATAGGGCTCATCCTTGAGAAGCACGGTGCCGTCGGGCCGGCGCACGGCGATGGCCAGGGCCTGGGGGGAGCGCATCATCACTCCCTCCAACACGGCCTGGCCTCCCACCGGAAAGGAGGGTTCTCCGATTTTCATTCAGCAGCGGGTGCGGCGGCCTGGTTCTTTTGTTCTTCCAGGTGGGCGTACTTGCGGCGGAAGCGCTCCACCCGCCCGGCGGTGTCGATGAGCTTCTGTTTGCCGGTGAAGAAGGGATGGCACTTGGAGCAGATTTCCACCCGGATGCTCTCCTTGGTGGAACCGGTGGCAAACTCGGTGCCGCAGGCGCAGCGCACCTTGGCCGGGATGTAAGAGGGATGGATGTCTTTTTTCATTTCGGATTTATCTCCTGCCGAGCCCGAAGTTAGCCGTTAGGCCGCGTCGGGCGTCATTAAGACCGATGGAAGCATTATCAAAAAACTTAATTTACCTGAAATCTTCAAAAAAACCACTGAAAAATACAAAATTAAAAAAGCCACAGAAATACTCTTGTTTTTACTGACCACTGGCCACTGACCACTGGCCACTTTTCGCAGCCTGCGTCTTGCTTTGCGCCTTTGCGCCTTTGCGCCTTTGCGTGAGAAATTCAATTTGCTTTCTGACACTTCGGACAAAAAAAGCTGCTGCGGCCCCCCTGGGAAATCCGGGCGACCGCCTGGCCGCAGCGCCGGCAGGGCTCCCCTTCCCGGCCGTACACCAACAATTCCAGTTGGAACAGGCCCGTTTCCCCCCGGCTGTTCAAGTAATCGGACACCGTGGTGCCGCCTTTGGCGATGGCCGCGTTCAGGATGCGCCGGGTTTCCTTGAGGACCCGGGTCCAGTCTGCCGGAGAGAGTCGGCCCGCGGGCGTGCCGGGATGCAGGCGGGCGGCGAAGAGGATCTCACTGGCGTAAATATTGCCGATACCGGCCAGGACCCGGCCGTCCATCAGGAAGTTCTTTAAGGTGCGGGAGCGCCCCCGGGCCTCTTGGGCCAGCCATTTCGGGGTGACCTCCCGGGAGAAAGGCTCCCGGCCCACCTGGGCCAGAGGATCAGGCTCCACCCCCGGCGGAAAGACCAGGGCCTGGCCGAAGCGGCGCACGTCCTGGAAGGCCAGGTCCAGGCCGCCCTCCAGCTCCAAAACCAGGTGCACGTGGGGCCGGGGAGGCGAGGGCCCGGGACCCAGCAGCAGCCGCCCGGTCATCCCTAAGTGCAGCAGCAGGGTCACCCCGCCTTCCAGGCGGAACAGCAAGTATTTGCCCCGGCGCTCCAAATCGAGGATGGCCCGGCCCGGCAGCCACTCCTGCAACTCCTGCGGCGATGATTCCCGGCGCAGGTGTTTTTCCCCGATCTCCAATTTGAGGATGCGGCGGCCCAGCAAGCCCGGGGCCAAACCCCGGCGGATGACTTCCACTTCCGGCAGTTCCGGCATGTTAAGACCGTTTTCGGTTTTCGGTTTGCGGTTTGCGGTTAAAAGAAAAAAGTGTCATGAAAGCGTCCGTGTCCTTTTGAGCGAAATGTGCTTCGGAATGACAATTAATTCGTTTTTTGCAGATGTCTAAAATCGAAGTCTGGAAGAGCTTATCCGAGCCGCCCGGACCCAAGGCCCCCACACCCCTGATATTTTGGGGAATATGTGAATATTTTTACACTTATCGCTTAAGAATATTTCCTTTTTGTTCGATATGAAAATATGGAAGCTTTTTCATGAAAGCCCCGGGAAGGGGCAGACCCCCGGGTGACAAGCGGGAGTGTCCGCAGCCGGGGCCTGCCCGGCAGGGGCAATGGCAAAAATGGTCCGACTTGCGCTAAAAAAAATGGTTCTCCTGATGGTCTGGGTCCTGGCGGCAGCTATGGGCTCAGGCGACGCCCAAGCCCGGGAAGTCCAACTCCTCATGGCCCTGGATATCTCCGGGTCCATGAAAACCACCGATCCCCTGCGCCTGCTGCCCAAATCCGCCCATATCATGGTGGAACTCCTGGACGAAAAAGATACTCTGGGGATTCTGACCTTCGAAGACGTGACCCTCACCCGCTTGAGCTGCGGCTTACTCGGCCCCGAAAAGCGGCGCCAAGGCTTCCAGGAATTAAGCCGCCTCCAACCTCGGGGCCTGTATACCGACCTCTATCAGGCCCTGGCCTCGGGTTTGAAATGCTTCGAACAACATGGCCCGGCCAAAGAGGCGAAGCGCGCCCTTTTGCTCATCTCCGACGGGCAGATGGACATCGATCCCCTTAAAGGTAACTCTAAGGCATTTGTGGAGCGCGTGCACCAGGAAATTATCCCGGCCTACCGGAAAGCGGCCATCCCCATCTATACCGTAGCTTTTACCGAAGCCAGCGATCAGACCTTTTTAAAAAGTTTGGCCGAGCAAACCGGGGGGCGGTTTCTGTTGATCCCTGCGGCCAAGGATATCCATCAGGCCTTCACCAGGTTCTATGAGGACCTGAAAGGGCCGCAAACGGCTCCCCTGGTGGGCAACGTCTTCCTCATCGATTCCCAGGTCCAGGAGGCGATTGTGGTGGTCACCCGCTCCACCCAGGGCAAGGCGGTGACCCTGGTAAGCCCCAAGGGGGAGAAAATTAATCCGGCGGCCAAGACTGCCGGGGTGCGCTGGTATTCAGCGCCCACCTTCGACATGGTGACCATCCCGAAGCCCGAGCCGGGCAATTGGACCGTGTCCGGCCACAAAGCGGGCGAAGGCAAGATCATCCTGATGACCGACCTGAAGCTGGATTGCCCCCATGTGCCCGAGGAGGCCGGCACCGATGAGGCCTTGCTGGCCGGAGCCCTGCTCAAGGATAAAGAGAAACCGGTGGATGCCAAGGAAGTTCTCAGCCCCACCCTCTTTACCGCAGAATTGCAGACGGAAGGAGGAAAACCCCTGCAATTGCCCCTGGGGCCCCCGCCCCTGGAGCAGAGAGAGCTTTGGCCCGCTGAGGCTCGGGTGGCGAAGTTTCCCCCGTTTGCCGCCCCCGGCGTGTGGCATCTTAAGATCCGGGCCCAGGGCAAGACCTTCCAGCGGGAAAGGAATTTTTCCATCAAGGTCTCCATCCCCTGGTTTAAGGTCAAAGAAATCTCCGGCGATGGGCCCACCCAGGTGGAGTATCTGCTGTCCCCCGGCCGGGAGGTCGCCCAGATGGTGGGCTGCTTCAGTATCATCAATCCTGACGGCGGCGTCGCCGGCACCTTCGGGCAGCCCTTGCCGGGGAGCGGCTTCCGCTTTTCTTTTCCGCCCGAGCTTTCCGGTTCTTACCAACTGAACGCGCACCTGACCGGAGCCACGGCTTCCGGACGGCCCCTGGTTCTTCAACCCCCGCCGGTTAACGTCAACCTGGCTGCCAGGGCTGCGGCCAAGGGTCAGAAGAAAGCGGACCCCACCGCGGACATGGGACCGAAAAAGGCGGCTGCGGCCTCGGACCCGAAAATAGGGCAGAAAAGCGCAGACGGACCCTCCTCCGCCGCCATTGCGGCTCCCGTACCCCGCAGCCGCAAGTGGCTCTGGTTCGTGGTCCTGGGAGTGGCGGGCGTCGCCATTACTTTAGTGACGGTCGCCTACACCTTTAGGCCCAAGGCCCTTAGCTTCCTTATTCTCAAGCCTACTGAAAAAAACATATCCGACGATATGTCGCCGGAAGAGCAGAACCTCCTCCTTAAGGCCCACGTGGAAAAGTTGCTGAAGGAGAAGGGCCAGCTCCTTAAGAACCTGGATGAGATGCGCGAACAAATTGAGAAACTGACGGCCGCCAAGGAAGATCTGGAAGCCAGGCTGGGGCAGCCTTCCAAAGAATATCAGGAAAAGACCAAGGTTATCAAGGAACTGGAGCAAAGGCTGGAACAGGCCGAAAGCGAAGCCAAATCGGTGCAGGAGGAATATATGGCCCTATACGCCCGCAGCCAGCAGGAAAAGCAGACCTTGAAGAAAGGCTGAGAAATTTTCCAGGGAAAACCTTCCGAAGTTTGTTCACCGCCCTCCGCGCATATTGCGTTTTCCCCGATTTACCATCAATCATCCCAACCCCGTAAGACATATCAGAATGTTTTATAGGCTCATGAAATTGTTGATATATAGCAGTGATCCGCACTCAGGATTTGGCCTTGTTGTTTGTAGTATGTTTCCCAAATGGCACCACAAGCCCATAAGCAGGAGGTGGCCGCTTAAGGGATAGAGCATTGAGAATACATCAGGGGTTAAGTATCATGGAGCTAAAGGAAAAAATCAACGGAAACTGGTCATATCAGCTCATCAATATTCACTGGGCTTTACCATATCTCTTTTCCTTTGTCGGTATCTCCTTTTCTCATCAGCTATTAAAATTCAGTATGATTATCACCAAAAGGAATAACCTGGTCAGGAGAAGCCCCCTTACTTTTTATATGGTGTGTCGGTAGCTGGTTAGTCTTTGGAGTAGGCAGAAGCAACTTAGTGTTTTGAGGAGCAATAAGTTTTCCTTTTCCATTTTGCTTCAAGGGATGTCTTAACCAGTTTATCAGGGAATGACCTCCCAATGAATTATCTTTATCCCTGCCAACCAGATCCACCAATTCCCCCACCGCTCCCTTCATCTGTTGAGCCTGGGCGCTCAACTCCTCCGAGGCGCTGGCGCTTTCTTCGGCATTAGCCGCATTTTGTTGAACAATCCTGTCCATCTCGGCTAAAGCCTTATTGATCTGCGATACTCCTTGGGCCTGTTCTTGAGAAGCCGCGGCTATCTCTCTCACCAACTCATTCACTTTGTTAGTGCTGGTGGACACCTTAGCAAAAGCTTCGGCGGTTTTATCGACCAGCATGGATCCTTCCTTGACTTTTATAACGGTGGTTTCGATTAGATTGGCGGTATTCTGGGCGGCCTCAGCTGCCCGCATAGCCAGATTTCTGACTTCGTCGGCCACCACGGCAAAACCGGCACCAGCCTCACCCGCCCTGGCGGCTTCAACTGCCGCATTCAGGGCAAGTAAATTTGTCTGGAAAGCAATCTCGTCGATGTTCTTAATAATCTTGGCGGTCTCATCACTGGCGGCTGAAATCTCTTTCATCGCGGTTGTCAAACCGGTCATGGATTTATTGGCCTGCTCCACAGTATTAGTAGTATCCTGCGTCAGGGAATTTGCCTGGGTGGCATTATCAGAGTTTTGGTTGGTCATCGACGAAAGTTCTTCCACGGACGCCGTGGTTTCTTCCAGAGAGGCCGCCTGCTGTGAGGAGCCGGCAGCCAGGGATTGGCTGGACGAGGCCACTTCAGTGGAAGCAGCGGCCACCTGTCCGGCGCCGTTATCCAGGGCTTGAATAATGCGATTGATCGGCCTGGTAATAGAGGCGCTCAAATAGAACCCCAAGAACAAAGCAATACCCAAGCCGGCCACCAGGATGATCGTAATTATGGTAACCGCGGAGTTCCTTTTGGCTTTGATAAATTGCTCCGCCTGGTTCAATAGGGTTTCGCTCGTGTCAAGAACCTTTTTCCCGGTATCATTTAAGGCCCTTGTGAGCTTTGCCTCTTTTTCAAAAAGGATCTGGGATTCTTTTAAAAACTTCAAAAATTTATTTAAGGATTCTTCAACCTCCTTTGCGCTTTTGATAAATTCATTATTTTTTAAGGAGGACGAAACGGCCATTAGCGCTGTATTATTATTCTTAGCCGGTCCAGAGGCAAGCTTTTGAAAATCATGTAAGAACTTTTCATTGCCGCTGTCCTGATATTGTTGTTGGAGACTCTGTAGCTGGAGGAAAATGATTTTGCATTCTCTGGCAACATTGAAGAGTTGATATTCATCTTTGCCGATGTCATTACCATCCATCTGCATTACTTGCTGTTTTGAATCAAGATTTTGGATTATTGCGTTCAGAAGCCCATCTGCGGTCTGCAGTGGCTTAGTCATTTCTTTTTTCAGATTGTCATGTTCGCTGTGAGTTGTGACATAATTGCCAAAAAGGCCGCGATATTGTTGAAATTGGTCATTGATGGTATTAATTTGGTTCAGCCAGGATTCTTCACTGGTTTTTCCTTTAAGACCCGTTAATTCGGTATCAATCTCTTTGACCAATACCTCAAATTGTTTCTTCGCCTCGGCGGTAAAAAACTGGAGGTAGATTTTCTCCGTCACCCGGGCTTCCGCAACCTTTTGATCAATCTTATTGACGTCTTCTTTTAAGGCGTTGGAGGTTTCAATTTGCGAGTAGTAAAAGAGACCTATGCCGACGATCGCGAGCGCCAGAAAAATTGCCATTCCCACCAAACAAAACAATTTTCCTTTTAATTTTAATTTCATGGGTATTCTTTCCCTTATCATGAATTTTAACTCACGCGCTCAGCATATGCTGTCGGCCTTGAATTGTGGGACGTTCCCACCTTCCTTGGCGAGAACGTCCTCGAATAAAGAGAAAGCACCAAACTTTCTCCTGTTTAACCATTGTTAATTAAGTGCAACCGGCCAACTTAATGCCTGGTCGCCTTCTAGTTAAATTATTTACTCACCAGTTTATCAACCTCTGCGGTGGGCAGATCATAAACCCCACAGCCGGCGACCAATTCGCTGCCGTCGGGAGCCTTGACCAGTTTCACATAGGAGACCTTTCGGGAAGGATCTTTCTCTCCAGGTTTGGGCCACATGTAATCCACCCATCCCGCTCCTTTTTCCTTGCATACCTTATTCATTTCTATGAAAAGGAACTTCCCGGCGGTGTCTTTCATTCCCGTGACGCTTTGCCCGTCCAATTTAAACTTGATAGGATGCATGAGCATTACCCCGTTCATGTCATGTATCCAGATATAGGTGCCGGCAAAAATGAATTCACTGTCTTTCCCTTTGAACTTCGGGAAAGCCGCCTTTCCCTCTTTGGCCAAAAGCTCACAGGCCTTATTGACCTTGTCTATGATCATCTGCACTGTGGGCTTGGTTTTTTCGCTTGCGGTGCAAGCCTCCTCGGATTCTTTCGCCAGCTCTTCCGGGCTTTTATCCGCAAGAACCGGGCCTGTTTGGAACAAAAATGCGACACAGAAAAGAATCATTAACACCTTACTGATCGTTCCCATAAAATCCCTCCCTTTTTTTAGCGGCGATACGTCTTTCGCTTCTTGTCGACAATTTTAACTATTATCTTAAGAAAATATTTTATACTCGTGATTCTATTCTCATGTGAGACCGCCGCATAACTTGCCAGTTCCTTTAGTTATCATTTGAATAGAGAAATTTCCAGGTATGATCTGCATATCAATTGGACTTTCTTGTAGGGGGAGTTCGGAAGACAGGCGGGTTAGAGTCAAATTTTTCGGAATGCGGGACCTACTAAGGGTTATTGATGCGTGAGCGCAATACCCCAGATGCCTTAAAGACCAAAACCTTGCGAGGCCGGAGCATGAGACTTTCTTTGGTTTGAGGATTTCTCCCGCGACGCTCCCTTTTTTGCCGCACCGAAAATTTTCCAAACCCGCTGACAAGTAACTCTTCACCCTGAGCCAGGGTGTCCTTCATAATCTCCAAGGTCCGTTCCACTGCCTGGCGGGCATCATGCTTGCTTATTTGCATCTGCATCTGGAGGCGGGTGATCAGTTTATTTTTGGTGAGCGCCATATTCCCCCTCCGCTGGGATAATCAGTCATTCTATTAGCCAAATTGGCAGGCAAAAGGCCAACAACTGCTAAATGGTCAGGCAATTTATCGGAATTTTCAAGAGAAAATAATCGGGGAGCGCTATAAAGTGTCGATATGATCCAGATAGGTGGAATTTCCAATAACTTGATAAGCTTCGGAGCATAGCAGGTACTTTAACCTGGCGGCGACTGCTAGCGCCAAGCCGTTGCTGGCGGTCCCGTGCCACCGGTTATTGGGCTGCAGGTTATTAGACTTCAGGCGAGCACCGCTTCGATCAGGCTGGGACCGCGTTCCGCCAGGTTGCGCCTGAGCCCCTCGGCGAGTTCGCTGTCGGTACGCACGCTGCAAGCCGGCACCCCGAACCCTTTCGCCAACGCCACCCAGTCGATTACCGGTCGGGTAAGATCGGTGAGCGACTGCGCCCTGGGTCCGGGCTCGGTAATACCAGCCCGGGCCAGCTCCACTTGCAAGATGCGGTAGCGCCGATTGGCGCACACCAGGACGGTCACGTCCGCACCCTCCCGGGCCATCGACCAGAGCGCCTGGAGGGTGTAGAGGCCGCTCCCGTCGGCCTGAAACGCTATTACGCGCCGGTCCGGGCAGGCGAGCGCCGCGCCGAGCGCATTGGGCAACCCTTGGCCGATGGCACCGCCGGTGAGAAAGAACATGGTGTGCGGCGCTGCCTGGGAGGCGTATTGGGCGTTCCAGGATAGGCCGGTGGTGGCTGCTTCGTTCACAATGATCGCATTCTCAGGCGTGCAGGTGGTCATCGTGCGACACAAGCTTTCAGGGTCGAGCGCCTGGCCAGTAGGCGCGTACGCAGGCACAGACTTTGGCTGTATGGCAACCGCCGGCGCGTCCAATTCCTTAGCAAGGGCCTCAAGTGCGCCTGCAGCATCCACACCTTCATCCGGGTCCGCCAGCATGGACAGCGTAGCTCCTTCGGGTGCGAACCGCGAGGATTTGCCTGGATATGCAAAGAAAGCCACCGGCTCTCGCGCCCCCGCGAGCACTAGACTTGTGAGGTTCGCAAGCGCCTCGCAGGCCTGCTCCGGGAAATAGGGCAGCACGGGGAACCTGGGAACGTGGAGGCCACACTCTTGGCACGGGGGGAAGGTTTCGATCCAGACTTGGCAGGTTGTGGCGGCCGCCAACCGCGCCGCGGCGCTCAGGCCACGTGCAGTCAAGGCATTGCCGCCAAGCAAAATTCCGCTGCGACCCTTACGCAGTAGGCGCGCCGCCTCTTCGAGCGCCGTCCCCGGGGGTTGGCGCAGGAAGGGCGACGGAATCGTTGAGAGTGGCTCAGGCCCCGGTTCCCACTGGCAGTCAGCCGGAATAATCAACGACGCCACACGCCCCGGTGGCCCGAGTGCCACCTCGACCGCGGCGAAACTAGCCTCGGCCATTTCGTTCACGGACTTGACGGTACGCGTCCAGCCTACGCTGCCGGCGAGCGCAGCGATATCCGAAGTGAGGGGCGCGTCAAACGGGAGGTGTCGAGTGGCGTGATCGCCGATCCAGTTCACAACGGGTGAGCGTGCACGCCGCGCATTGTGCAGGTTCGCGATGCCGTTGGCAAAACCAGGCCCTAAATGCAGCAGCGTCGCCGCGGGCCGGCCCGTCATCCGTGCCCACCCGTCAGCGGCGCCTGTGCAAACGCCTTCAAATAGTCCGAGCACGACACGCATTCCAGTCATGCGGTCGAGCTCCGCGACAATCGGCATCTCAGTGGTACCAGGATTTGCGAAGCACACCTCCACGCCTGCGCGTAGGGCGGTTTCAACTAGGCTAAATGCACCTGTGTTTATATATTTTCTCCCCTGGTTTACTGCCTGTTTATTACCTTAATCCTCGAGTCTCTAGCATGATAGCATGTCTTCCCTGATGAAAACAAATTTTCTCCGAAAAGCTGAATACTTGCCACTATCTGCAATTTAGAAGAAGTGGCGATATGGGGCGAAAAAATTAGACGGTGGGTTTTCAAAACAACATGTCGATGAAGTGGCTGTGGTATTCCTTCAGTTCCTTATGGCATTCGCCGCAGAAGAGGCGCACTTCCCCCTGGATCTCCGAGTCATCGCTCACCGCGGAAAAGCTGCCGTCCTCATTCTGCACGTAGAAAGTGGTAATGGTGACCCCTTCGGCCACTTCGTAGAAGTCGTCGTCGTTGCCGCAATAAGGACAGGAAATCTTCATTTCCCCTGACCTTGCTTGTTGGCCGGCTGGATCTCCTGGCGGTAGGCGGGGTTGCCGGG
>Ga0233425_10001368_pt1 | contig 55404 bp, 55 predicted proteins | sample Watercolumn_Towu_2_FD_181712 | JGI IMG/M metagenome (GOLD analysis project Ga0233425, IMG submission 181712) | Freshwater microbial communities from Lake Towuti, South Sulawesi, Indonesia - Watercolumn_Towuti2014_140_MG | ecosystem: Environmental > Aquatic > Freshwater > Lake | place... | reverse complement strand
CGAGCGCTTGGCGAGGCGTCTGGAAAGCGCGCCCGATGACATCAAAGGATGGCGAACGCTTGGCTGGGCGCATCTCAATACCGGGAACTATGCCGAGGCCATCAGAGCATACCAGCGGGCCGTCGCTTTGGATCCGAACGACACGGATAGCTCGGCCGGGCTTTCCGATGCCAAAGAGAGGCTCGCGGCACTGGGCGCCCCGTCTGGCGCAACCACGGGCGAGGCCGACGCGGGCAGAACGTCGAACATGGGCAACGAGGTGACACAGCAGCCGGAGGTGCGATAGGCCCCGTTGCTAGAGCATTTTCCACGTAGGTTGGGTCAAGGCCCGCTACTACAGCGGGCCGCGACCCAACAACTTTATGCACGCCGTGGGATGTTGGGTTTCGCTGCGCTCAACCCAACCTACGCCCGCATGATTCACATCTGGCGGAAAGCGCTCTAGCCCGACCTATGCACCAGAAAGCCATTGATCAGGCTCCCGAGGGAGTATCGACGAGGGATCATGACTGGAGAACCGCTTATCGTCTTCTATCTTTTGCCGCTCGGCTTGATTTGGGGGACGTACATGCTCACCCGAAGAAGGGGAGAGGCGCGAGCGATATCGTTGCGTGACGAGGCGCGCGAAGCCGGACTGACCGAGCCAGCCTCACTCCATCCCATCTTCGACCCGTCACGGTGCATGGGCTGCAAAGCGTGCGTAAACGCCTGTCCCGAAGGCGACATCCTCGGCGTGATAAACGGCAAAGCCCTGCTTGTCGAGCCTGCGAACTGCATCGGCCACGGCGCCTGCAAAGCTGCCTGTCCGACGGGAGCCATCGAGCTCGTCTACGGCAATTCGCAAAGGGGAGTAGACATTCCCAACCTACACCCGAATTTCGAGACCAATGTGCCCGGCATTTTCATCGCCGGCGAGCTGGGCGGCATGGGTCTCATTCGAAATGCAATCGAGCAGGGCCGGCAGGCCATGGACTCGATTGCACGTCTGGACGGACTGGGGCGACCCGACCGGCTCGACGTCGTCATCGTCGGCGGGGGCCCCGCGGGGATTTCCGCCAGTCTGGCGGCCATCGAGAAGAAGCTGCGCTTTGTCACGCTCGAGCAGGACACTCTGGGCGGTACGGTCGCGCATTTTCCGCGCGGCAAGGTTGTCATGACGGCACCGGCGAGGCTACCGATCGTCGGCAAGATTCGGTTCAAGGAGGTCAGCAAGGAAACGCTTCTTGCTTTTTGGCAGAAGGTGGCCCGCGATACGGACCTCGAGATTCGATCCCAGGAACGGGTGGTTTCCGTCGCGCCAACGGCGGGCGGCTTCAGCGTCAAGACGGAGAAGGGCCTCTATCACACACGTGCGGTTCTGCTCGCCATAGGCAGGCGCGGAACGCCGCGTCGTCTCGGTGTCCCCGGCGAGGAAAGCCCGAAAGTCCTCTACCGGCTCGTCGACCCCGAGCAGTTTCGGGGGCGCCACGTCCTGGTCGTCGGCGGCGGCGACAGCGCTCTCGAGGCCGCCGCCTCCTTAAGCGAGGTCACCGCAACGACCGTCACGCTATCCTACCGTGGCGAGGCCTTCCAAAGGGCAAAGCAGAAGAACCGTGCGCGCGTCAACGAGGCCGTCGAGGAAAAGCGGCTCCGAGTCCTCCTGTCCTCGCAAATCAAGCGCATCTGGCACGATCGTGTCGAGATCGAGGTCGAGGGACGCGAGCTCGTCATCGAGAATGACGCCATCATCGTCTGCGCCGGCGGCGTGCTGCCCACCGCGTTCTTGAAGAGCATTGGAATAGGACTCGAGACAAAATATGGGACCGCATAGGAACAAGCGCGCGAGCTCGGCACTGATTGCGTTGACCGCGATCGTATCGACGGCTCTGGCAAGCCTCGCGGCCTCACCCCTGGCCGTCGCCAGGGAGCTCGATGCGTTCACGGAGAAGATCGTCGGCAACGCGATACGCACGGGCCGCTTCAGCGAGGCCGTGAAGGTGCTCGAGACCGCTGCCAAGAGCGGCAATGCCGAAGCACAGTATCAGCTGGCCTCACTCTATCGCACGGGACGTGGATTGAAGAGGGACGAAGCGACCGGATTCCAATGGATGAGCAAGGCCGCTCAACAGGGCCATTTCAAAGCGCAATACAATTGCGGGACGATGCTTCTTTACGGTCATGGCGTCAATGCGAACCCAGAGCTCGCGAGGTCCTGGCTGCAAAAGGCGGCGGATCAGAACTACAAACAGGCGCAACACCTCCTCGGCGAAATCGATCGCAGGCCGGGCAAAGCCCAGGCGCAGGGAGGCTGGCGGACGGCCGTTTCGGAGGTTGCGACGACCTCTGCAAGAGCGCAGGCAAGGACAGCACCAGAGCTGTCGCCGCTGGTTGAAGCGGCCTGGAGAGGCCAATCCGAGCTGGTCGCCAGTCTGATCGCCCAAGGCGCAAATCCTGTGCAGTCCGACAGCGATGGGAAATTGCCGATCACCATGGCGGCGGCCGGTGGCCACGTCGAGATCATCAAGTCGCTACTCAGGGCTGGAGCGACGCCGGATCAAGCGGATGAGCGCGGTGTCACACCCCTGCAGGCGGCGGCGGCAAAGGGCCACGGCGCGGCCATCCGGCTTCTCATCGCCGAGGGCGCGGCCGTCGATTTGAGGGACCGATCTGGGCAGACCGCCTTGGATCTGGCACTCAGAGGTTGTCATGGCGAGGCCGCAGTGGCCGTCGTCGGTGCAGGGGCGGATCTTTCGGCCGGGGACGCTCAAGGCCTCACGCCCCTGATGCGGGCAGCGCGAAAGTGCCAGACGATCGTCTCCGGCGCGATGCTGGATCGCGGTGCCGCCGTCGACGCGAGAGATGCCAAAGGCCGCACGGCGTTGTGGTTTGCAGCGGATCGTGGTGACGGGGAGACCGCAAAGGCCCTTCTCGGCAGGGGTGCCGATGCTGCAGTTGCCGACCAGCAGGGTGAAACTCCGCTCCTGCGAGCGTTGCGGCGGGGGCACGAGACGCTCCCGGCGTTGCTGCTATCGAGGAGCGGCGATATCGGCAAGGCGGACGCGGCAGGCAATACCCTATTGATGATTGCCTCCAGCGCCGGCGTCTTGAAGAACGTCGAGCTTCTGATCAAGTCGGGAGCCGAGCTCGATGCGCGCAATGAGCTGGGTGAGACCGCGCTCATGATTGCAGCCCGGGAAGGGCTAGCCGACATCGTCAAAAGCCTCGTAGCCGCGGGAGCAAGCGCGGGTCTGCGCAATAAGAAGCGGGAAATGGCGCGCGATATCGCCCTTGCCTCCCGCCACCCGGAAATCGCAGCCCTCCTGGATCACTAACCCATCACTGAAAGACCAGACGTTTGGCGCTCACGCGGCATGGCGCACGGTCGGGACCTGGAAGACGGCGCGGACTTTGGCCGGACACAAAAAGAACTGCGCCCGTTGGGAGCGTGTTTCCGAGTAGCGCCAAGGCGACGTTTCCACCGCTGAGACGCTCGGCCATGATGCCCGAGCCGATGACAGTGGCAAGCAGCAATGAGGTGCCCGGTGTCTCGGCCGCGAGGCGTTGCGCGACGGTGGGACCGCTCACATCGAGGTCTCCACTCCGTCATCGATATGGCCGATCGCTCCGAGGCGGGCCGTGAGCGACAATCGATCGAGGGAGTCGAGCGGCAGGCTGGCGAAGGCCGTGATGCGGTTGCGCAGGAACCGGAACGCCTGGTTGAAGGCGCGCTCCTTGTCCATGTCGCCGCCTTCGACGGCCGCAGGATCCTCGATGCCCCAGTGGGCCGTGACCGGGCTGCCGGGCCAGAGTGGGCAGGCTTCGCCCGCCGCGCCGTCGCAGACGGTGAACACGAAATCCATCTGGGGCGCCCCCGGCCTGGCGAATTCGCCCCAGCTTTTGGAGCGGAGACCCTCGGCTGGATAGCCAAAGGCAGCCAGTGTCTCGAGCGCGTACGGATTGACGACACCCTTGGGATGGCTGCCGGCCGAATAGGCGCTGAAAGCTCCCGCACCATCCTTGCGCAGGATTGCCTCGGCCAGAATGGATCGTGCCGTATTCCCGGTGCACAGGAAGAGAACGTTATAGCAGCGTTGGGCCATCGACCTCTCCTTCACGGCGCGCAGCAGGTTGGGGCACAGCAAGGATTGCCCTTGCCCGACTTGGTGGCGCGCACAAAGGCGCTCATGAATTTGCCTTCGATCTGGTTTGCCAGCGCGTCGACATCGAGGCCCTTGCCGGTGAGGAATTCGCGGGCGTCATCGATCTTGTAGATGCGTGTCGGCTCGATGTTGATTGCCTCGAACCCTGCGGCCGCGAGCTTATTGCGAAATTCCCACTCGTCCAATGCTCCGGCGATACAGCCGACCCACAGCAGCACATCGTTGCGCACGTCGGACGGAATATCGCCGCGCGTCACGACATCCGACACGGCAAGGCGCCCGCCGGGTTTAAGGACCCGGAATGCCTCGGCGAGCACCTTGTCCTTATCGCCCGAGAGATTGACGACGCAATTCGAGATGATGACGTCCACCGAGCTGTCAGGAAGAGGAATGCTCTCGATTTCGCCTTTGAGGAACTCAACATTGGTGAGCCCGGACTTGCGCTGGCTCTCGCGGGCGAGATCCAGCATGTCGTCGGTCATGTCGAGACCGTAGGCCTTGCCGGTTCAGATCAATCTCTCCTCGGCGGAACGGGAAGCTCTCGAGCGCCTGGTTCGCCGTCGCAAGATAGGCCGTGGAGATGCTCAAAGGGCAGAGATCGTGTTGCGGGCCGCCCGTGGGGAGAACAACTGCCAGGCCTTCCGGGCCGCGAGCAGGGCGTCCTGATAGCTTGCGAGGGCCGCCGAGTTGCCGGACTGTTTGAGCTTCCGCCACGCGGCCCATTTGCCGGCGTCCTCGAACCAGATCGCATTGGGCACAATCTCGACGGTGGCTCCGGTGCGGATCTCCCCGGCAGACGACACGGCGCTGAAGCCCACAGCGAGCGCAAGTGGAAGGATCTTGCTGGCAAGCCGTGTACTCATGGACGTGAGGTTTCTCGGAGCCGTTTCTGGCTTCCGACGCTACAGCAGCCGAGACCGGCAGAAAACGGATTAATACGAGGCTGCTTGCGCACGAATGGGGTCAGACCCCTCACACGTCTTAGCGAGGTGACGCCCGGACAGTCTGGAGAGGAGTCTGACCCCATCTCGTCCCGTTGTCAGGCCGGTGGTCGGAAAGCCTTACACTTCTCTGGATCGGTCTCGAGGCGGGCGCCGCCGATGAGGTCGAGACAGTAGGGGATGGCGGGGAACACGGCGAGCAGGCACAGCCTGATGGAGGCCGGCCGGCCCGGGAGATTGACGATCAACGATTTGCCGCGGATGCCCGCCGTCTGCCGCGACAGGATGGCGGTCGGCACCTGCTTCAGGCTCTCTTCGCGCATCAGCTCGCCGAAGCCAGGCATCATCTTGTCGCAAACGGACTGAGTCGCCTCCGGCGTCACGTCGCGGCGTGCGGGACCGGTGCCGCCGGTGGTGAGGATCAGGCTGCAACCCTCCCTGTCGGCCAGCTCGCGGAGGGCGCCCTCGATGCCCTCGACGTCGTCCGAGACGACGCGACGGACGGCCTCCCAGGGCGAGACGAGGATCTCTGACAGCACCTCGGCAATGGCAGGCCCCCCCTTGTCCTCGTAGACGCCGGCACTGGCGCGGTCGGAGACGGTGACAATTCCAATCCGTGCGGGCATCTCTCGGCGATCTCCCTGAGGTGAGGCTGGACCGGAGCCGGCGCATCCGATCCAGGACTCGCCTCACGCACCCTGCCGCTCACCCAAGTGAGAGTGTGAAGCGCCACCAGCGGGAAAAATCAAGGGGTTGGTGTGGACGCCCCTCTACCCCGTGGCCGCGATCCGTCCGAGCGCAATGTCGCGCAGCACGTTACCCTCGATGGCGGCGTCATCGAGACGGACCTTGACCAGATCGCCGATGCTGACCACGCCCAGCATGATCTCCTCGCCGACGACCACGAGATGGCGAACGCGGTCGGCGGTCATGCGGGCGAGGGCCTGGGAGACGGTCGTGTCCGGCGTGCAGTAGGGAGGCGGCGCGCTCATGAGGTGCGTGACGCCCATCTCGAGGGCCGTGGGCCCGTGCGCCGCGAGGGCGTGCACCGCATCGCGGTCGGTGAGGAGGCCGAGCGGCCGGCGCTCGGGATCGACGATCACCACCGAGGAGACGCTGCGCTCGTCCATGAGCCTCAGGGCCTCGGCGAGCGTGTGATTGGTCCAGAGCGTCACGACGCCCTTCGGCTTCGTTGCAAGGACATCTGCAATGCGCATGGGACACCTCTCCCGAGTTGCGGGCCCTCGCCCGCGGGTGCTCCCCCTACCGTCACAGCCGTAAGACGCAGTGTGCTCTCGGTCGCGCCGACGTTAAAGCGAAATCTCTGCGCTCGCCCATTCGCAGGCCATCGTCGTGAACGGGAGGTCCGACGCCCTCGTCCTCGCGCGCGAGCCCCTCCCCAAGTCATCAAAAGGGCGGGAGCCGGCTCAGAAGTGCGGCGCAGAGGAGGGGAGCGGCGTCCGCGGCGGGCGAGCCGCGGACGCCGCTATTGCGGGAAGGCTCAGGAGGCCAACGCCTTGGCGATCTTCTCCGAGACATAGCCGAAGACGGCGCCCAGGATCATCGAGGCCACCACGTTGAGGAACGGGCTGGTCGCAACGTCCACGGAATCTGCCACGGCGCCTTGCTTCAAGAGCCCGAACGCGGCCGTGGAGGCGTAGCCGTAGACCGAGGCCGGAATGGCCGACAGCAACGGCAGGTGCGCGCCGAGGATCATGACGGCGACGGTGGCGCCGACGACGGCTGCGACCCAAGGCACTCCGGCGGGAACCAAGGGCAGCAGGAGCAGGGCGACCGTCGCCATCGCCGCGCCCCAGATGGCGCAGATGGCCGCGCTCATGAACCCGCCTTCGCCGCCGCCGGCGCTGAAGAAGCTGGCCCAGCCGACGAACACGGCCCAGATCGAAAGCGGCACGGCCATATCGCCGAGCGGTCCGAGGACCAGCCAGGTGGCGACGCCGCCGAGCACGCCGATGACAATTGCAAGTGCAGTGACGAGATTCATGGATGTCTCCCGATGAGCAAAGAGGCCAAGTTCGAACGCGCTCCCGGCTCGCCCCCCATTACGAGACGCTCGACCGGCAGCCTGCTACGCCCGCTGCAGCAAAAACTCAGACTTCCCCCCCCGGTTGATTCGTACGAGAGTCCCCGGCCCGTGTCAGGACACCTATCTCGCACTTGCTCAAAAAGTGTGCAGATGCAGGAGGAGCCTACGGACGATCGCCTCGCGGAGCTCGCGAGGATGCCGGCCGCGGGTTTGATCCGGTCGTCGCGATGGCTCATACTCCACCCATGCCACGCCCCCCGAAATCGGACGCACCCCGGCCGCGCCCCTCGCGCGGGAGGTCGGGAAAGCCTCTGCCGCCGCCCGCCGAGACGTCCGCGGGGACGCCGGGTGTGGGCGGGTTCGGGGAGATGCCCCAGGCGCGATTCGAGGTTGGCTCTGCCCCTCACCCCAGTCCCCGTTCCGCGAGCGGGGAGGGGGAACATGCGGGAGCGATGCCTGTACTCCCCGCACTCCGCCAGCAGGCGATCTATTCGCAACACGACGCCATCGGCGGCCCGTCGGATGCCTTGAATGCGCTGCTCGCCAAACCTGCCGAGCGGTCGGAGCGTGCAAAGGAAATCCTCGCCCGCCAGCCGATGATCGCCTCGCATCCCCTGGTGTCGGGCTCGAGCCAGGTGTTCACCCCGCACCGGCCGGTGCGCCCCGAGAAGAGCGAGGGCGGACGGCGCTTCGAGATCGTCTCCGAGCTCGAGCCCAAGGGCGACCAGCCGCAGGCCATCGAGGAGCTGGTCAAGGGCATCAACGCGCTCGAGCGCACACAGGTGCTGTTGGGCGTGACGGGCTCGGGCAAGACCTTCACCATGGCCAAGGTGATCGAGGCGACACAGCGGCCGGCCTTGATCCTTGCGCCCAACAAGACGCTCGCCGCACAGCTCTACGGCGAGTTCAAAAGCTTTTTTCCAGGGAACGCGGTCGAGTACTTCGTCTCCTACTACGACTACTATCAGCCCGAGGCGTACGTCCCGCGCACCGACACCTACATAGAGAAAGAAGCGGACATCAACGAGGAGATCGACCGCATGCGGCATGCGGCGACGCGCGCGCTCCTCGAGCGCGACGACGTCATCATCGTCGCGTCCGTGTCGTGCATCTACGGCATCGGCTCGGTCGAGACCTACACGGCGATGACCTTTGCGATCAAGGTTGGAGAACGCTTGTCGCGTGATCAGCTGCTCGCCGACCTCGTCGCGCTTCATTACCGCCGTAACGACGCGGCCTTCACGCGCGGCAATTTCCGTGTCCGCGGCGATACCGTCGAGGTGTTTCCGGCCCACTACGAGGACCGGGCCTGGCGCATCACCCTGTTTGGCGACGAGGTGGAGAGCATCACCGAGCTCGATCCGCTGACCGGGCAAAAAACCGACGATCTCACATTGGTCAAGATCTACGCCAACTCGCACTACGTCACGCCCAAGCCCACTCTCCAGCAGGCCATCAAGAGCATCAAAGGGGAGCTGAAGCAGAGGCTGGACGAGCTCTATTCCGTCGGCAAGCTCCTCGAGGCGCAGCGCCTCGAGCAGCGCACGACCTTCGACATGGAGATGATGGAGGCGACGGGCTCCTGCGCCGGCATCGAGAACTACTCGCGCTATCTCACGGGCCGCAACCCCGGCGAGCCGCCGCCGACGCTGTTCGAATACCTGCCCGACAACGCGCTCGTGTTCACCGACGAGAGCCACGTCAGCATCCCGCAGATTGGCGGCATGTTTCGCGGCGACTACCGGCGCAAGGCGACGCTCGCCGAGTACGGCTTCCGCCTCCCCTCCTGCATGGACAACCGGCCGCTCAGGTTCGAGGAGTGGGATGCCATGCGCCCGCAGACGGTCTGCGTCTCGGCGACGCCGGGCGGCTGGGAGCTCGGGGAGACGGGCGGTGCGTTCGTGGAGCAGGTCATTCGCCCGACAGGCCTCATCGATCCCCTGGTCGAGATCCGCGCGGCCATGCATCAGGTGGACGACCTCCTGGACGAGGTGAGGACGGTCGCCCGGAAAGGCTACCGCGCGCTCGTGACCACGCTCACCAAGCGCATGGCGGAGGATCTGACCGAGTACATGCACGAGGCGGGCGTGCGCGTGCGCTACATGCACTCGGACGTCGAGACCTTGGAGCGCATCGAGATCATTCGCGACTTGCGGCTTGGCGCCTTCGATGTCCTCGTCGGCATCAACCTCCTGCGCGAGGGTCTTGATATTCCGGAGTGCGCGCTGGTCGCCATTCTGGACGCCGACAAGGAGGGCTTTTTACGCTCGGAGACCTCGCTCATCCAGACCATCGGGCGGGCGGCGCGCAACGTCGACGGCAAGGTGATCCTCTACGCCGACAGCATGACCGGCAGCATGGAGCGCGCCATTGCCGAGACCAACCGGCGGCGCGAGAAGCAGAGGGCGTACAATGAGGCCAACGGCATTACGCCCGAGAGCGTCAGGAAGAGCATCACCGACATCCTGCAGTCGGTCTACGAGCAGGACCACGTCACCGTCGACATGGGCCTCGCAGACGAGCCGGTCATCGGCCACAACCTCGAGAAGGTCGTCGAGGACATGGAGCGGCGCATGCGAGAAGCGGCCGCCGACCTCGAGTTCGAGACGGCCGCGCGGCTCCGCGACGAGATCAAGCGCTTGCGCGAGACCGAGCTGGCGATTGCCGACGATCCCCTGTCACGCCAGAGCGATGTCGAGGACCGCGCCGGCTCGTACGGCGGCGAGCGCAAGTACGGCGCGAAGGCGAATTCGCCTTTGAAGGGGTCAGACCCTGCGGGTCTGACCCCACGACGAACCGCAAGGTCGGAGCCGGATCTCAGACCCGCAGGGTCTGACCCCGGCGGGCAACGCTCGCGCGTCATGAGCGCGTACGAGCCCGTCCAGCCCACGTATGCTCAGTCTTCATCGCGTGTGAGGAAGCCTTCTCTGGACGACATGGGGCCGGGAACGGACCGGGTCATCCCGAGACGGCCAAAGGTCGATCCGCACACCCGTGCCGGGGCTTTCGGCGAGAAAATCCGCGGGCCTCACAAGCCGACGCTCGACGAGATGGGCCCGCACGCGAGCCTGCCTGTGAAAGCGGCCGACGGCGCTCTGCCGCAGAAGCCGAAACCCCCGGCTAGGACGGTGGAATTCGGCGATCCGGCAGAGAAGAAGGGCCGTAAGCGCCGCCCGCGAAAGACGGGCCGGCCGGGTCATTGACACGGGGCTCTTCAGGAGCCCTCACTACACAACGCCGCCTGACGGTCCTAGATATCTCTAAGCGGCGGACGGGAAGGGGCAATTTCTGAAGGAGGCTCCCATGGCAACCTATGTCGTACTTGCCAGTTTCACCGACAAAGGCGTCCACGACGTGAAGGATACGGTCGGGCGCGCCGAGAAGTTCAAGGAGCTGGCCAAGAAGGGTGGGGTGACCGTCAAGGACATCTACTGGACGATGGGCTCGTGCGATATCGTGACCATCTGCGAGGCGCCGGACGACGAGACGGCAACCGCGCTTTCGATGAGCATCGCCGCCCGTGGCAACATCAGGACGCAAACCATGCGGGCGTTCTCGGCGGCGGAGATGGCGAAGATATTGGCCAGGATGGTCTGAGCAAAGCAGAGTCGCTGAGGCGTGCGCGACAGCCTCGAGCGGGTGGCTTAGAGCCCTTTCCACCTGATTTGGGTCATTGCGACGAGGGGCTTTTGCGCCGTGGCCAGGAGGGCGGCGAAGAGCGTAGCCCAGCTGCGGTCGAGCCGTCCCCGGGCCCGGAGGGCCAAGCCGGCGAAGCCGGCTCGTGCGCCTTCGGCGCCAGCGCCACGGCGCAAAAGCCCCTCGTCGCAATGACCCAAATCAGGTGGAAAGGGCTCTAGCCGCCCCGGGGCCTCGAGCGTTGTTGGGCTGCGCCGCCAGAAGGCGAGCTGGAAAGAGCGATTGTCCACGATCTGGTGAGGTCTGTGGGGTAAGCTGGCGTTCGGGCTCACGCTGCGGCGCGTTGAAGGGCTCGCGCGGAGCTTCTGCGCTGCCATTGGCTCTCGATCCTCAGGAAGGAAGCCGTCGCATGTCGCTTTTCGACCCCGAATACTCTCTCCTCGCTCTGATCGTGGCGGCCGTGCTCGGATTTGCGCTGGGCCGCGCCACAGCCGGCGCATTCGATCCGCGCCGCCAGGAGGCGCTGAGGCAGCAGAAGCGGCAAGACGCGCTGTCGGCCGTGGAGACTCTGGCGCGCCTTCCTGCCGCAAATCGCGACGCGATCGAGCGTCTCGTGGCGGACGGCCGCATCATCGAGGCCGTGCGCGACATTCGCGGTCAGCTCGGCATCGGTCTCAAGGAGGCGAAGGACGTCGCCGATCTGATCAGGGAGCAGGAAGCGTCGCGCGGAGCTCGGGCCCCGTGAGTCGCTGGACCAACGCGAGAGCATGAGCAAAGCCTTTACCAAGGAGGATGCGGAAGGCGGGGTCGAGCCTTTGCCCGACAGGGCAATCTCGCCACACCCCAATCTCGTGACCGCCGAAGGGCTGAGGCTGATCGAGCGCACGCTCGCGGCTTTGGAGCGGGAAAGGTCAGAGGCACAGACGGCGGACGAACCCGATCTCCTCGCCCGCATCAACCGGGACTTGCGGTACTGGCTGGCGCGCCGGGCCTCGGCCGAGCCGATGCCGGCTCCGCAGGACCGGGGCAAGGTCCACTTCGGCTCGAGCGTGACCATCGTGCGCTCCGATGGCCGCCGTCAGACTTGGCGGATCGTCGGGGAGGACGAGGCCGACCCCAAGCAGGGCTCGTTGTCGTACGTCTCTCCACTGGCCCGGGCGCTTCTCGGCAGAGGGCTCGGCGACGAGGTCCGGGTCGCTGGCTCGGCCGCAGAGATCATCCACATTGAGTGATTGGCCTGCAACCCGAATTACAGGTGCGGGTGCAGCAGCTTGCTGATTGAGCCGGACCCGTCATTGCCATATTATCATTGTTCATTCCTGTGCGGGTGAATGGAGCCAAAGCGCCATGCGATGCGACCCGGCAAGCGTCGTTGAAGGATTCTTTGCCGCGTGGGAGCAGCAGGACGTCGAGACGTCTCTCGCCTATTGCGTTGAAGATATTGTCTATTCAGTCAAACAGCCCAGTGGCGTGTACGGCCTTGGCCGGGAGATCTGCGGCAAGCCCGCGCTGAGGTCGTACCTCAATGCCCTGGTGGCTGTCTGGGAGTTCCTCGACTTGCGGGGCGAGATCGTCGGTGTCGAGGGGGACACGGTGCGCGTGACCACCCATTTTCGCTGTCGCCACCGCCCCACGGGCGAGACCATCGATGGGCGAAAGCGCCACGTCTGGAAGATCGAGACTGGCCGGGTGCTGAGCTGCACCGAGTACCAGGATGCGTTTGCGCTGGCGGCGTTCCTGCGGATGGCGGAACGGAAAACCGCAAACGGGAAACAGGGCTTAAGCAAGCATTAGTGGAATGACCCGTCCGAGGGCGGCCATGGGCCTTTCAAGCGGGGCGTCGAAACGCTGATCGCGGTCGTGCGATTTCGGGGGCGTTGTGTGGTGAACAGTCGCGCCGGGCCCGCCGGCAGGGGAGCCCTGCTTTCATTCTTCCATAAACCTGATCGGCTACAGTGGCGTCACGCGTTTTCTAAGAGGAAGCAGAATGTTGACGGCCGTCCCAGCACGGGACACGGGGGAGCCATCCGTGGCAGCGCCGGTGCGCATGGCGGCGATGGTCAAGCTGCACCACGTCTATTACGTCCTCGCACTGTTCAGCGTTGCCGCTGTGTGCATGGGCCTTTTTCTTACCCACCACATCGGGGGGCTGTTCCGCACTTCGATCGACCATTCCATCGAGTGGAACAAATTCCAGCGAGGCATCAGCGAGGTCCGCCGGGCGGCGCTTATCGCCAGCGCTCCGGGGAACGATCTGTTCGTGACCAAAGAGCTCGATGCCGAGCTCGAAAAGCTCGACAGGCTCTCTGACGACCTTCAAAAGAAAATCGAGGGTCTGAGCACCGCCGCACTCCAACAGCTATCCAAAGAGCAGTGGGCCAGCACCGACGTCTACGTCGCCAAAATCAACGATGCGGCCGATCGTGTCAGTCAGATAAGTGTGGACGTCTTCGACCTCTTCCGGCGAGGTCAGCTGGAAGCAGCCGCGGCGGCCATGTCGATCATGGACCGGCTGACGGGGATCCTGATCTCGGAGATCGATCGACTCGAAGACCACCTTCTGACGTTGCGCCTCGATAAGCGAAAGGCCGAAGCTCAATCGGTCTCGAGCCTGCAAAAATTCGAGATCGTGCTGGGGGGAATGATCTTTTTCATCGTTGCGAGCGTTGCGGTGTTTGGCCATCGTCTCGGCCGCAAGATCCAGGCCCAGTACGATGCACTCAACGCTGCCAATATCCGTCAACGCGAGCTGATGGCAAATCTTCAGGACTCGCACGCCGATATCGTGAGCCTCAACGTCGAGCTCGAGTACTTGAACAGCGATCTCGAGCAGCGGGTCGGCGAGCGCACGGCCGAGCTCGAGGACGCCAACGCGAGCATCACGAAGCTCAACGTCGAGCTGGCCAAGAGCTTCAAGGCGCTCAAGGATGCGCAGGACGAGGCGCTGCGCCGCCGCCAGATGGTCCAGCTCGGGCAGCTGACGGCCACGGTTGCCCATGAGATCCGCAATCCGCTGGGCTCTGTCCGGACCGCCACCTTCCTCATCGAGCGCAAGGTGGCCGATTTGAATCTCGGCCTCGAGAAGGCGTTCGAGCGCATCACTGGCGGCATCACGCGATGCGATACCGTCATCACCGAGCTGCTCAACTTTGCCAGCTCGAAGCTGCCCACACTCACTACCGTCGATGTCGACGAATGGGTTGGAGCATGCCTCGACGCGGAGGCGCAGACGCTCCCGCCGATGGTTCGGATCGAGCGCTCGCTTTCGGCAGGGCGGGTCCTTGCCGATGTCGATCCTGATCGCATGCGGCGGGTCATTTCCAACCTGGTCAGGAATGCGTCTGAAGCGATGGTCGGGAATGGCGAGGTGCTCGACACACGCTCCGGCGCGACGCCGACAATCTGCGTGTCGACCATGTCCGATGGCGAGACCGTCCGGATTGCGGTTCGTGACAACGGCCCGGGTATCCCCGCCGAGCACCTAGAGCTGATCCTGGAGCCGTTGTTCACGACCAAGTCGTTCGGCGTCGGTCTCGGCCTGACGGCTGCGGAGCAGATCCTGCGGCTGCATGGCGGCGGACTGGAAATCGACAGCAGGCCTGGCGAGGGGGCGACGTTCGTCGCCTGGTTCCCCCTACATCAGGCCGAGCAGAAGGCGGCATGAGATGAGCCGGTCCTTGCGCATACTCGTCGTCGATGACGATCAGGAGAACGCCGATTCCCTGGCCGAGCTCTTCAGCATGGAGGGGCACGAGGTGGAGGTCGCCTACTCCGGCGAGGCAGCGGTCGAGAAGTACGCCGCTAGAGAGTTCGACGTGGCGTTCATCGACGTGGTGATGCCGGGGCGGAACGGGGTCGAGAGCTTTCTCGAGATCCGCCGGCTGAGGCCCAACGCCAACGTCTACATGATGACCGCCTACAGCGTAGAGCAGCTCTTGCGCCAGGCCATCGAGAACGGCGCCCTGGGCGTGATGTCGAAGCCCATTGAGCCCGGCCGCATTCTTCGCGAGCTGGAGAGTCTCACGCCGCACGGAATTGCACTTGTGAGCGAGGCCGATCCGGATGCAGGCACACGTCTCAAGGCCTGTCTCGAATCCGCCGGCCGGCGCTGCGAGACGGCGAGCAACCGCGACGAGGCCTTGCGTCGCGTCAGCAGCGGGGACGTGGATGTCCTGATCGTCGACGCCGGGGCGACGCTGATCGATGGGCTCGACGTCTACTCGTGCTTGCGCCGTCAGAAGATTGCTGTGCCGACCTTCATCGTTACACCCTGGAGCAGCGAGCAGGCGATGGCAGAGCCCGGCCTCGGCGTCGTGAAGGCCACCGGTATACTCAACAAGCCATTCGACCCGGCCCACCTGCTCGACGGCATCGAGGCTCTGAGCCGTTGACGGGTTATTCCGGGCCACGGCCTGGCTGATACGAGCGCGTCTGAGCTCGATGCGAGGCAAGGCGGGACGCCCTTTCCGCTCATGCCGTCCGAACTGCACTACTGCGCGCGTGACTCCGCTTCCGGGAGCGGCTTTCCATGCGGCGCAGGAAGAGGCTATCGTAGGGAAGATTGAAATCTGAGCCGGGGGTTCCTCATGAGGATCGCTGCTATCAAGTATAGGGCGGGCGAGGCGGAGAAGATCGATGCGATGCTGTGCGGGCTGGCAGGCCGGCTGCGGCGCGAAGGCTACAAGCTCGCCGGCTCAATTCAATGGAACAAAGGCGCGGAGTCCGGCTATCATTGTGACATGGATTTCGAGGATCTGGCATCGGGCCGGCGCCTCAGGGGCTCCATCGATCAGGCCTGCCCCACCGAGGGCTGCCGGCTCGATTCATCGGCGCTCGAGGACGCGGCGGGGCTCGTGGCGGCGTCCATCGCGCCCGGCATCGATCTCGTCATCATCAACCGATACGGCAAGCAGGAGGTTCAGGGGCGCGGGTTCCGCCAGGCCATCGCCGCGGCCATTGCGCAGGACCTCCCCGTCCTGACGGTTCTGAATAAGGTGCATGACGGGAGCTTCGCCGCCTTCACGGGCGAGGCCGCAACCGAGTTGCCGCCAACGCTCGAGGCCATCGAAGATTGGTGCCGGGCCCTGTTGCCGAACGTTCCCTTGCCCAAGGGGTTTGGTGAAGCTTGAGCGAAGGATCGGAACGCATGCGTGCGTTAGTGGTCGAGAAGGACGCCGATGGGAGGACGAGCGCCTCGGTGCAAAGCGTTGGCGAGGATCGCTTGCCGGACGGCGATGTGACAGTCGATGTCGAGTTTTCGACGGTCAACTACAAGGATGGCCTGTGCCTTGGCTCGGGTGGGGGTCTCGTGCGCAACTATCCGCATGTGCCCGGCATCGACCTCGCCGGAACGGTCTCGGCTTCGTCGAGCACTCGGTACAAGCAGGGCGACAAGGTCGTGCTGACGGGATGGCGCGTCGGGGAGACACGCTGGGGCGGCTTTGCGGAGAAGGCGCGTGTGGATGCCGGCTGGCTGGTGTCGCTGCCGGCCGGACTGACGACGCGCCAGGCAATGGCGGTCGGCACGGCAGGCTTCACGGCCATGCTCGCCATCATGGCGCTCGAGGCACACGGGCTGAAGCCAGGGGCGGGCCCCGTGCTCGTGACGGGGGCGGCAGGCGGCGTCGGGTCGGTCGCGACCGCAATTCTCGCTCATCTCGGCCATGAGGTGGCCGCGGTGACGGGCCGGCCCGAGACGGAGGAGTATCTGAAGTCGCTCGGAGCGAGCCGCATTGTCGCGCGTGCGGAGCTGAGCGAGACCGTGAAACGGCCGCTCGAAAGCGAGACATGGGCGGGCTGCATCGACTCCGTCGGCGGCGCCATGCTGGCGCGCGTGCTCGGGCAGATGAAGTACGGCGCCTCCGTTGCCGCGGTCGGTCTTGCGGGGGGCGTGGCACTGCCGGCAACCGTCATTCCCTTCCTGTTGCGGGGCATCAATCTGCTCGGCATCGATTCTGTGATGCAACCCTATGAGGCCCGCGTGAAGGCCTGGCAGCGCATTGCCAGCGACCTGCCCAAAGACAGGCTCGAGGCCATGATCGTGCCGGCCACGCTTGCCGATCTGCCGCGCCTTGGCGCCGACATTCTGAAAGGGCAGGTGAAGGGCCGGGTGGTGGTGGATGTCCGGGCTAGAGCCCTTTCCACCTGATTTGGGTCATTGCGTCGCCTCATCGCGCGCCGGCCCGGAAGGCGCGGTCCGCAGAGCGATGCCTTTGCATCGGTCAAGGGCCGCAACGAACCGGACGGCCGCGGGCAGGCGATCCGAAGGGACGGGGGCTTTTGCGCCGTGGCGGCGCTGGCGCCGAAGGCGCACGAGCCGGCTTCGCCGGCTTGGCCCTCCGGGCCCGGGGACGGCTCGACCGCAGCTCAGGCTACGCTCTTCGCCGCGCTCCTCGCCACGACACAAAATCCCCTCGTCGCAATGACCCAAATCAGGTGGAAAGGGCTCTAGGATGACTGCCGGATGACGCGGGTTCGGCAAGGACTTGCCGATGCAGCATTTCCGGGGCCCGAGCGCGGCGCGCATACGACCTCTGCCGCGTTGACAGCGATTCAGATCCACAACCATTGTTCACGGATCGATCCAACCTTGGTAGCGTCGCCACTGCGCGCCGCGTCGTGGTCGCATGTCCAGGGACGCCCGCAGCTCTGCAAGCGACTTGCGACAGGACAAGGCCTTCGGTTCAGGGAGCAGCATGGTGAATGGCACGGCACACGCAGCGGCGGGGCGACCGATCGGCGGGCTTTCGCATGTCAAGGGTGCCGAGGACGTTCCGCTTCTGAACGTGACGGTGCCGCTAGCGCTCAAGGACACCGCGCGCCGGCATCCGCATTTGCCGGCTGCGGTCTTCTGCGGGCCCTCCGTTCGCTGGACCTGGTCCGAGCTCGACCGGTTGGTCGACGAGTTTGCTAAGGGTCTCGCCAGGCTGGGCCTCGAGAAGGGAGACCGCATCGGGATCTGGGGACCGAACAGTCCGGAATGGATTCTGACGCAGTTCGCCACGGCGCGCATCGGTCTCGTGCTCGTCAACATCAATCCCGCCTACCGGCTGGGCGAGCTGGAATTCGCGCTCAACAAGGTCGGCTGCCGCGCTCTGGTCATCGCAGAGCGCTTCAAGTCCTCGAACTACGTCGCGATGATCGAGGCGCTGGCACCGGAGCTGGCGCAGCGCGGAACGGAGCGTCTCAGGGCCGCCAGGCTGCCGAGCCTCGAGATGGTCATTCAGATGGGCGCGAAGCCGGCGCCCGGCATGTTAAGCTTCGAGGATGTCTTGGCGAGCGGCCGGGGCGCCGCCGCCTCAGATCTCGATGCGATCGCAGCGGCGCTGCATCCGGACGATGCGATCAACATCCAGTTCACCAGCGGCACAACGGGACTTCCCAAGGGCGCAACCCTCACCCACCGCAACATCGTCAATAATGCGCACTTCGTCGTGCGCACGATGGCCTTCACGATGGCCGACAGATTGAGCGTGACCGTGCCGCTCTATCATTGCTTCGGCATGGTGCTTGGCTCGCTAGGGTGCGCCGTCTCCGGCGCGTGCATGGTGTTTCCAAGCGAGGGCTTCGATCCTGAGGCGACGTTGCGGGCGCTGGCCGGGGAGCGTTGTACCGCGGTCTACGGAGTGCCTTCGATGTTCGCGGCGATGCTCGATGTCGCTGATTTCAAATCCTACGACCTCACTTCGCTGAGGACCGGCGTGATGGCCGGCGCCGCCTGCCCGATCGAGCTCATGAAGCGGGTCATGACCGACATGCATTTGAAGGGCATTACGATCTGCTACGGTATGACCGAGACGAGCCCGGTATCGTTCCAGAGCGCCATCGATGATCCCATCGAGCGCCGCGTGTCGACCATCGGGCGCGTCCACCCTCATGTGGAAGCGAGGATCATCGACGGTGCCGGCAATATCGTGCCGGCAGGCGTTCCCGGCGAGGTGTGCGTCCGCGGCTATTCCGTGATGCTGGGCTATTGGGACGACGCGGCCAAGACAGCCGAGTCGATCGTCGGCGGCTGGATGCATACGGGCGACCTCGGCATCATCGATGCAGATGGCTATGGCAGCATTGTCGGGAGGCTCAAGGACATGGTGATCCGCGGCGGCGAGAACATCTACCCGCGCGAGATCGAGGAGTTCCTGCTCAAGATGGAGAAGATCCGGGAGGTACAGGTGTTCGGCGTTCCCGACGAGCGCTACGGCGAGGAGGTCTGCGCCTGGATCGTGTGCCGCGAAGGCCAGACGCTCACCGAGGATGAGGTTCGCGCGTTCTGCCACGGCCAGATCGCGCACTTCAAGATACCTCGCTACATCCGCTTCAAGACCGAATTGCCGCTCACTGCGACGGGCAAGGCGCAGAAATACAAGATGCGGGACGAGATGGTCGCCGAGCTCGAGGCGAAGGCTTGAGGCGCACAGGCGGTGATTTCGTGCGCCGGCACTCGAGAACAGGGAGAGAGAGGAAGACAAATTGTTCGAAGCATCCATGAATTTCGCTCTCGGCGAGGAGATCGACGCACTGCGCGAGACGGTGCAGAGGTGGGCAGTGGCGAAGCTCGCTCCGCGCGCAGCCGAGATCGACCGGACGAATACCTTCGCCGGAGACCTGTGGCCTGAGCTCGGGGAGCTCGGATTGCTCGGGATTACGGCCGATCCCGAGTATGGAGGCACGGGGCTCGGCTACGTGGCGCATGTCGTCGCCATGGAGGAGATCAGCCGGGCCTCCGCGTCGATCGGCTTGAGCTACGGGGCGCATTCCAACCTCTGCGTCAATCAGATCAGCCGCAATGGGACGCCCGAGCAGAAGGCGAGGTACTTGCCCAAGCTCTGCTCCGGCGAGCACTTCGGCGCGCTCGCGATGTCCGAGCCCGGCGCCGGCTCCGACGTCGTGTCGATGAAGCTCCGTGCAGTGAAGCGCAACGATTGCTTCGTGTTGAACGGCACCAAGATGTGGATCACCAATGGTCCCGATGCCAACACGCTCGTCGTCTACGCCAAGACCGATCCCGAGGCCGGCCCTCGCGGCATCACGGCCTTTCTCATCGAGAAAGGGTTCAGGGGCTTCTCGACGGCGCAGAAGCTCGACAAGCTCGGCATGCGCGGCTCGAACACCTCCGAGCTCGTATTCGAGGACTGCGAGGTGCCGTACGAGAACGTGCTGGGTGAGGTCGGCGGCGGCGTGCGCGTGCTGATGTCCGGGCTCGATTACGAGCGCCTCGTTCTGTCCGGGGGGCCTCTTGGCATCATGGCGGCGTGTCTCGATACCGTCGTTCCTTACGTCCATGAGCGCAAGCAGTTCGGCCAGCCGATCGGCGAGTTCCAACTCATCCAGGGCAAGATCGCCGACATGTACGTCACCTTCAATGCCTGCCGGGCCTACGTTTACGCCGTAGCGGCGGCGGCCGACCGGGGCGAGACGACGCGCAAGGATGCGGCAGGCTGCATTCTCTACGCGTCCGAGAAGGCGACGTGGTGTGCGCTCGAGGCGATCCAGACGCTGGGCGGCAACGGCTATATCAACGACTATCCGGCAGGACGTCTTCTGCGCGACGCGAAGCTCTACGAGATCGGCGCAGGCACCTCCGAGATCCGGCGCATGCTCATCGGCCGCGAGCTTTTCCGGGAAACCGCATAATGGCTGTATTGAAGTCCAACGTCGAGACGCGCGGCGACGCCTTCGAGCGCAACAGGAGTGCGCATGAGAAGGCGATGGCGTCGGTGCGGGAGGCGGCCGAGATCGCCTTCGACGGCGGCGGGCAGGGCGCGCGCGACCGGCACACCAGCCGCGGCAAGATCATCCCGCGCGAGCGCGTGAGCCGGCTTCTCGATCCCGGCTCTCCCTTTCTCGAGATCGGGACGTTTGCAGCACACGGCATGTACAATGGCGACTGTCCGGGCGCCGGCATCGTGACCGGCATCGGCCGTGTCGCCGGGCGCGAGGTGGTGATCGTCTGCAACGACGCGACGGTCAAAGGCGGCACCTACTATCCCATGACGGTCAAGAAGCATCTGCGCGCTCAGGAGATCGCCGAGCAGAACCGGCTGCCATGCATCTATCTCGTCGATTCAGGGGGAGCCAATCTGCCGAGCCAGGACGAGGTATTTCCGGATCGCGATCATTTCGGACGGATCTTCTTCAATCAGGCCAATATGTCGGCGAAGGCCATTCCACAGATCGCCGTGGTGATGGGATCGTGTACGGCGGGCGGGGCTTATGTGCCGGCGATGTCGGATGAGACGATCATCGTCAAGGAGCAGGGGACGATCTTTCTTGCGGGCCCGCCGCTGGTGAGGGCCGCGACCGGCGAGGTCGTAACCGCAGAGGATCTCGGCGGCGGCGACGTGCATACGCGGCTTTCCGGCGTCGCCGACCATCTGGCGCGTGACGATGCGCACGCGTTGGCCTTGGCACGCCGGGCGGTTCTCAACCTCAATAGACCCAAGGCGATCTCGGTCGAGCTGCAGAAGCCCGAGGAACCGATCTACGACCCGGACGAGATTCTGGGCATCGTGCCTGCCGACCTCAAGACTCCCTATGACATCCGCGAGGTCATCGCCCGTATCGTCGACGGCTCGCGCCTCGACGAGTTCAAGACCCGCTACGGCTCGACGCTCGTGTGCGGGTTCGCCCACATTCACGGGCTTCCGGTTGGTGTCATCGCCAACAACGGCGTGCTGTTGTCGGAGTCGGCGTTGAAGGGGGCACATTTCGTCGAGCTGTGCAGCCAGCGCCGTATTCCGCTCGTCTTCCTCCAGAACATCACCGGCTTCATGGTGGGGAGAAAGTACGAGGCAGAAGGCATAGCCAAGAACGGCGCCAAGCTGGTGACGGCCGTTGCGACGACGCAGGTGCCCAAGGTGACGCTGTTGGTCGGCGGCTCGTTCGGTGCCGGCAACTACGGCATGTGCGGCAGGGCCTATTCGCCGCGATTCCTCTGGACGTGGCCCAGCAGCCGCATCTCGGTGATGGGTGGCGAGCAGGCGGCCGGCGTCCTCGCGTCCGTGCGCCGCGACGGCATCGAGAGAAGCGGCAAGAGCTGGGCGGCCAGGGACGAGGCGACGTTCCGCCAGACGGTCATCGATCAGTTCGAGGCGCAGAGCCACCCGCTCTACGCCTCGGCGCGGCTGTGGGACGACGGCATCATCAATCCCACCAAGTCGCGCGACGTTTTGGGGCTCTCGTTGTCGGCGGCGCTCAATGCGCCCATCCCAGAAACCCGGTTTGGCGTATTCCGGATGTAGAGAGAAGATGTTCAGGAAGCTCCTCATTGCCAACCGGGGCGAGATCGCCTGCCGGGTCATGCGGACCGCGAGGCGGCTCGGCATTCGCACGGTCGCGATCTATTCCGACGCCGACGCAGGCGCGCTGCATGTGTCGATGGCCGACGAGGCCTATCATGTCGGCCCGGCGCCCTCCGTCGAGAGCTATCTCAGGATCGACAGGATCGTGGAGGTCGGCCGCGCCAGCGGCGCCGAGGCCGTGCATCCCGGTTACGGGTTTCTCAGCGAGAATCCGGGCTTCGTCGATGCGGTCGAGGCCGCGGGCATGGTCTTCATCGGTCCAACCGCATCCGCCATGCGCGCGATGGGTCTCAAGGATGCCGCCAAGGCGCTGATGGAGCGATCCGGCGTCCCTGTCGTGCCGGGCTATCACGGCGATAGGCAGGACGCGGCGTTCCTGGCGGCAGAGGCGAAGCGGATCGGCTTCCCGGTGCTCATCAAGGCGCGTGCAGGGGGCGGCGGAAAGGGAATGCGGCGCGTCGATCGCGCAGAAGATTTGAAGGCCGCTCTCGACGGCGCCAAGCGCGAGGCGGCCGCGAGCTTCGGCGACGAGCGCTGCATCGTCGAGCGCTGCATCGAGAAGCCGCGGCATATCGAGATCCAGGTGTTCGGCGACAAGCACGGCAACGTCGTGCACCTCTTCGAGCGCGATTGCTCGCTGCAGCGGCGTCATCAGAAGGTGATCGAGGAGGCGCCGGCGCCGGGCATGACGCCGGAAATGCGCAAGGCCATGGGCGAGGTCGCGGTGCGCGCCGCAAAGGCGATCGGCTATTGGGGTGCCGGCACGGTGGAGTTCGTCGCCGATGTCTCGGCGGGATTGAGGCCGGATGCCTTCTACTTCATGGAGATGAACACCCGGCTCCAGGTGGAGCATCCCGTCACCGAGGCCATCTCGGGGCAGGACCTCGTCGAGTGGCAGCTGCGCGTCGCCGCTGGTGAGGCGCTCCCTGTCGGGCAGAACGATCTCGAGATCGACGGCTGGGCCTTCGAGGCGCGCATCTATTCCGAGGATGCCACGAAGGGGTTCCTGCCGGCGACCGGAAAGCTGCAGCACCTGTCGCTGCCCGCCGACGAGGCGAGGATCGAGTCCGGCGTGCGCGAGGGCGACGAGATTACTCCCTATTACGATCCGATGATCGCCAAGCTCATCGTGCACGGCGCGACGCGCAAGGCCGCGCTCAACAAATTCGCGAAAGCGCTCGAGCGCTGCAATATCGTCGGCACCGTTACCAACGTGCCGTTCCTGCTTGCTCTTTGCGAGCATGGGAGCTTCCAATCCGGCGACGTCGATACCGGCCTCATCGCTCGCGATATCGCGAGCCTCGTCCGGCAGCTCGAGCCGCCGCCGGAGGTCCAGGCCATCGCCGCCGTAGCGGCGCTCGGCATCACGCGTCCGAGGAGCGATGTCGATCCGTGGGGATCGCTGGTCGGCTGGCGGCATTGGACGGACTCGCGCCAGTTCGCGCTCCTCGAGTGGAATAACAAGCATCTCGACATGCGCGTCATCGGCAAGGGCCGGAGCGTGTACGAGGTGCACAGTGCCGAGGGCCCGCTGACGCTCGAGATCCTGGCGAGCGGCGCCGGGGACATGCGCCTCAAGATCGGGGGGCGTATCGCCTCGGCAAAGCTCATCGAGCACAGCAACAACCTGACGGTGCATTTCGATGGCCGGTCTTTCACGTTCGTCCTGCCCGACCGGCTGCAGGAGGACGACGAAGGGGACGAGGGCGGAGGCGATCGCCTCATTTCGCCGATGCCGGGCCTGGTCAAGGTCGTTTCGGCCTCGGTCGGTGCCAAAGTGGCGAAGGGAGAGCCGCTGATCGTCGTCGAGGCCATGAAAATGGAGCACACGCTGACGGCGCCGCGCGACGGCACGATTGCCGCGCTCTGGGTCGCGCCCGGCGATCACGTGGAGAACGGGGCCAATCTCCTCGAGCTCGAGGCGGAGAATGGCTGAGGCGGTCACGATCTTCGAGGTGGGGCCGCGCGACGGTCTGCAGAACGAGCGCCGCCCGATTGCCACGGCCGACAAGATCCGGCTCATCGACCTCTTGTCGGATTGCGGGTTCTCGAAGATCGAGGTGACGAGCTTCGTCTCACCCAAGGCCATTCCGCAATTGGCCGATGCCGCCGAGGTGATGACGGGGATCCGGCGCAAGAAGGGCATCAGGTATGCCGTGCTGATCCCTAACCTCATAGGCTATGAGGCGGCCAAGGCGGCAGGGGCCGATGAGGTGGCGGTCTTTGCCTCTGCATCCGAAGGCTTCAGCGAGAGGAACATCGGCTGCTCGATCGAGGACAGCATGGCACGCTTCGTCCCTGTCCTGGCCGCCGCCAGGACCGATGGCAGGCCCGTTCGTGGCTACGTGAGCTGTGTGATCCGTTGCCCTTATGACGGGCCGACGGCTCCGGTTAGGGTTGCGCGGGTCGCGGGGAGGCTCATCGATATGGGCTGCTACGAGGTCTCGCTTGGTGACACGATCGGAGCGGGCGCGCCGGACACGGTCGAGGCGCTGCTCGAAGCCGTGCTCGCTGCCATTCCGGCGGGCCGGTTGGCCGGTCATTTCCACGATACCCGCGGCCGGGCGCTGGAAAATATCGACGTGTGCCTCGATCATGGCTTGCGCGTCTTCGATTCGTCGGTTGGGGGCCTCGGTGGATGCCCCTACGCACCGGGTGCGCCCGGCAATGTCGATACTGTTGCCGTGGCGCGGCTCTTGGCGGAAAGAGGACTGGCAACGGGGCTCGATATCGTGCGTCTCGAGGAGGCTGCGCGCTTCGCCAGAGCATTGAGGACCCCCGCATGAGCTATGCCACGATCCGCATCACTCTGGCCGAGAACGGCATCGCCACTCTGACGCTGGCGCGGCCCGAGAAGCACAACGCACTCAACGCCGAGATGATCTCGGATCTGACGCACGCCGCAGGCGAGCTGGGCTCGAGCGGACGTGTGCGCGTCGTCGTGCTCGAGGGTGAAGGCGACAGCTTTTGTGCCGGCGGCGACCTCGACTGGATGAAAGCGCAATTCGAGGCCTCGCGCGAGGAGCGTATGCGCGAGGCGCGCAGGCTTGCCAACATGCTGCGGGCTATCAACGATTTGCCGAAGCCCGTTATCGCCGCCGTCAATGGGGCGGCCTTTGGCGGCGGCGTGGGCATGATCTGCGTGGCCGACAATGCCATCGCGGCGAGCACGGTGAAGCTCGGGCTTACGGAGACGCGCCTCGGGCTCATTCCGGCGACGATCGGCCCTTATGTCGCGGCGCGGCTCAGCGAAGGCTCCACGCGGCGCGTTTTCATGTCGGCCCGGATCTTCGGGGCGGAGGAAGCGCTGAATCTGGGTCTCGTCGGCAGGGTCGCGCCGCCGGACGAGCTCGCGGCCGCCGTCGAGGCCGAGGCGCGAGCCTATCTCGCGGTCGCCCCGGGCGCCGTGGCGGCTGCCAAAGCGCTCGCGCGCCGTCTTACGAGCCGCATCGACGACGCCGTCATCGAAGAGACGATCCGGCGGCTCGCGGACACCTGGGAGACGCCGGAGGCAAAAGAGGGCATCCGTGCCTTTCTCGAAAAGAGAAAGCCGAGCTGGAACGCGTGACGATAACCGCCGCCAACGAGCACGTGGCGTCAACGAGGGGTGTGCTCTGGGAGCCTTCACCGGAGCGCGCCGCGGCGGCATCTGGTGTTGGACAACGGATCGCGCGGGGGTAAGCTCGTTGAAGGTAGAGGGCCTGTTTATCGCGGCCTGCCAGGGAATGAATGATGGCGAGGACACAGGGATCATCGGGCACCGCGACGTTCGAGGCCATTCGCAAGGCGGGGCTGCGGCTCATCTATGAACGCGGCTACGAGGCGATGTCGCTGCGCCAGCTCGCCTCCGAGATCGGACTCGTGCAGGGCTCGCTTTACAACCACATTTCCACCAAGCAGGAGCTCCTCTTCATCCTCATCTCCGAGCACATGCGGGATCTCTTGCAACATGCCGATCTTGCTCTCGAGGAAGCGCCGAAGCCCCCCTCCGGGCGCCTTGCTGCGTTCGTCGATTTCCATGTCAACTATCACATCGACCGCAAGCGCGAGGTGTTCATCTCCTACTCGGAGCTGCGCAGCCTGGAGCCCAAGAACTTCGAGGCCATCGTGGCCATGCGCAAGGACTACGAGAAGAAGCTCATCCTGATCCTCAAGGCGGGGGCCTCGGAAGGCGTTTTCACGATCGCCGATCCGCAGGCGGTTGCTTTCGGCATTCTTTCGATGCTGGCCGGCATCTGCACCTGGTACAATCCCAAGGGGCGCCTGTCGCGCAAGCAGATATCCGCCATCTTCGTCGAGCTGGTCCGGGGAGCCGTTTACGACCGGACCTCTCCCTTGGTCTCGAGGCCCGCGAAGGGCCGGGCCGGCACTCTGGTCTGATACCTCCCGCATGAGTCTTGATTTATGCGGGAGCGTATCAGCACGCGGGGTTGGTGGGTCATGTGGGACGCATGCTTCCAGCATGACCGCGCGCAAGTAAAGTCAATACCGGCCCGCCGGCATTAAACCCATGAGTCGAAACTTCGGCGGGCCGGTATGAGCCGCTCGAGGCGCATTTTGCTGCGCTGCCAAAATCGCCGATTCGAATCTGCGTCGATGTTGCAGTGCCATATCCTCCGACTGGAAGCGGCCGGCAAGGTCGCGAGACCATCTTGACAGCGGCCCGGAATTATACGAACAAACGTTCGTTTCTTTTGCCGTCCGGTTCCACGCTGGGTTGGGGAGTGTCGGCGCAGATGCGGCAGGACTTCAGGCGTCGCGACGTTTGGGAGGGTGGTGCGTCCTCGCGCGGTAGCCAGCAGGATTTTCTCGAAACATTGAGAACGGCTCCCCTGGGTGAGCTCAACGTCAGACTGGCCTCGCTCACGCCCCAGGAACAATCGATTCTGGGCTTCATCGTCAGAGGGCACTGCAACAAAGACATCTGCCGGGCGCTCGGCATAGAGGTCACGACCACCAAGGTTCATGCCAGCCGCATCTTCAGAAAGCTCGGCGTGAAAAACCGCGTCCAGGCCGCGGTTCTGCAACTCTGGACTCTTCTACTGTCGGATGAGAAGGCGCCTCCCGGCCACACCTCGGATAAGTGCGCAGGAAGCGGCCGCGCGGCCAGCTCCTGCCGCCCGGGGCGAAGGCCCGGGTTGATGCGGCGCGAGACGCGCCTCGAGGCACGGTCATGGCGATGAGGCAAAAGTAGTAGGGCTCGTGAAACCGGTAGCCATTGCCACGCGCGTTGCACTAGGCTGGCGGCTAGCGAGCAGAAAATGGGAGAGAACCATGCGCTTTTCCGGATTGCTACTCGGCGCGTCGGCCGTGCTGGCGACGATCACTCCTTCGTTTGCGGAGGACATCGCTCCCGAGAAGGTGGAGGTCGCGAAGTTGTCCGCCGACATGCAGCGGGTCTACCTCGTCGATCTCACCATCAATCACGTCGCCGACGGCAAGGTCTGGATTCTCGACGGCGACAAGATGGACGTAAAGGGCATGCTCGAGCTCGGCTTCCTCGGCCTGTTCTACGCGCCGCCGAAATCCGACAAGGTCTACATCGCATCGACCTACTATGATCGCCTGACGCGCGGAAAGCGCACCGATGCGCTGACGATCTTCGACGCGAACACGCTCGAGCCGCTCGAGGAGATCATCCTGCCCACCAAGCGCGTGATGCCCATTCAATACCGTCCGCTGATGACGGGCTCCGCCGACGGCAAGTATCTCTTCATCCAGAACGCCACGCCGGCTACGTCGATCACGGTCACCAACCTTGCCAAGAAGTCGAATGCCGAGCTGCCGGCGCCCGGCTGCTACGGCACCTATCCGGGCGTCAAGTCCGCGAACCGCGTTTCGACCATGTGCGGCGACGGCACGTTCGGCACCTACACGCTCAACGATGCCGGCACCGAAGGCAAGCGGCAGGCGAGCGACAAGATGTTCGATGCCGACAAGGATGCGTGGTTTATTCACGGCGAGAAGCACGGCGGCAATTATCACTTCATATCGTTCAACGGCATGATGCACGCGGTCAATCTCGATGGCGAGAAGGCCAAGCTCGTCGACTCGTTCTCCATGACCGAGGGCGTCGAGGGCGGCTGGCGGCCGGGCGGCTATCAGCCGTTCGCGGTCGATGACGCCGGCATCGCCTACGTTCTCATGCACTCGAACGGCGCAGAGGGCTCGCACAAGAACCCGAGCGAGGAGATCTGGTCGGTCGACCTCAAGGCGAAGAAGGTCGTCGCCCGCTCCAAGGCCCCGACCATGGTGTCGATGACGATCAAGGGCAACACACTCTACGGCATCAACCCGTTCGAGCCGTCGGTCGTGAAGCTCACCGTCGACGGCAGCAGCCACGCTGTGGCCGAGGCCGGCTCCAGCAAGGTCGGTGAGACTGCAACGCAGATCGAGGTTTCGAATTGATGACCGGTCTTCAGACCCTCGATCCGCTCCTTGCCGTAGCGGCAGCCGGGTTCATTGCCCTCATCCTGGCGCGGGCGGCAGCTCACAAGATGAGCGAGTTCGTGGCGTTCACGGGAACGTTGTCGGACTACAGGATGCTGCCCGAAAGACTGCTCGCTCCGGCCGCGATGCTCCTCATCGGCGTCGAGACCGCCATCGCGGCCGGACTCTTGTGGAGCGGAACGAGACCCTTTGCCGGGATCGCGGCTGCGGCTCTCCTCTTGCTCTATGCGGCGGTGATGGCCGTGCCGCTCTCGCAGGGACGGACCGAGATCAGTTGCGGGTGCGGCGGGCCCACGGACCATCTCTCTCCGGCGCTGCTGGTCAGGAATGGCGTGCTGGCCGCGCTGGCGCTGGTCGCGGCCGCGCCGGTCTCCGATCGGGCGCTGTCGTGGCTCGATGTCTTATCACTGCCCTTCGCCGTCGTCGGGATGTGGTTCATACTCGAGACAGCCGAACAGGCTTTGCAGAACGAGGCCTACATCCGTGCCTTGAAATCCCGCCTGAGAAGTGAGGTTTGAACATGGATGGCCTTGTCGTTGCCGTCGTCCTGCTCTGGTTCCTGGTGATCGCGCTGGCAGTCGCCGTGTTCGCTCTCATGCGCCAGATCGGCGTTCTATTCGAGCGAGTCGCGCCGATGGGAGCGCTCATTACGGATTCGGGCCCGAAAGTCGGGGAGACGTCGCGGGTATTCGATCTCAACAGCTTGACAGGCGGCGCCGTTTCGCTGGGCGCCGGCAAGGGACGTTCCCAGCTCGTGTTCTTCCTCTCCCCGACGTGTCCCGTTTGCAAGAAGCTGTTGCCGGTGCTGCGCTCGACCAAGGCGGCCGAGAGCAAGTGGCTCGACGTCGTGCTCGCGAGCGACGGAGAGGCGGCCCAGCATCAGAGATTCATTGCCGAGAAGCAGTTGCAGGACTTCCCCTATGTTCTGTCGACCGATCTCGGCATGACGTTCAAGGTGTCGCGATTGCCCTATGCCGTTCTGCTCGACGGCCAGGGGGTCGTTCGCGCCAAGGGCCTCGTCAACAATCGCGAGCAGTTGGACAGTCTCTTCAACGCACAGGATCTCGGCGTCGCCTCGATACAGAAATATCTGAGCGAAGCCCACAGCCCCGCATGATCATCCGTACGAGAAAGGCTCACCCATGAAGATCCATTCATTCGCTCGTATCGCAGCCTTGTTCGACAACCGCACAGAGGCGATGAGCCGCCTCGCCGCCCAGCAGATCGGCCGCCGCAGCTTTCTGACCAGGGTGGGACAGGTGATGGTGGGTGCAGCCGCGCTGCCGATGCTGCCCTTCGATCGCAGCGGCGGGCGTGCGCTGGCGGAGGAGGCCAAGGAAATCACCGATCAGCAATGCGAGTACTGGCGTTATTGTGCGCTCGACGGATTCCTCTGCACCTGCTGCGGCGGCTCGCTGTCGAGCTGCCCGCCAGGTGCCGACGCCTCGAAAGTGAGCTGGGTCGGCACTTGCCAGAACCCGAAGGACGGCAAGAGCTACCTCATCACGTACAACGACTGCTGCGGCAAGACCTCGTGCGGCCGCTGCGTCTGCAACTACAACCTGCGTGAGCGCCCCGGCTATCGCATGGGCGTGCACAACGACATCAACTGGTGCATGGCCGATACCAAGTCCACGATGTATCATTGCACCATTGCCGCGGTGGCGGGCATCTCCGACGCCGGCTGATGGAGATGGCAAGGGGCATCGAGGGCAAGCTCTGGGCGGCTTTGACGGGGCTGATCGTGGGCGCTGGGGATCTCTGCGCCACGCGGGAGGAACGGCGGCCGTGAATAGATCTCGCCAGCACTGTGGCGTTTCGGCTCTTGTTGCGGCAGTCACATTCTGCCTCGCCGGGTTCGATGCCGCCGTCGCGGCGGGCGAAAGCCCGGCGCTCGCCTATCGCCTGCATTGCAACGGCTGCCACATGGAGGATGGTTCAGGCGCCAAGGCAGGACGGATTCCGCCCATTCCGGGAATCGCCGGACATTTCCTGAAGCACGAGAAGGGACGCCTTTATCTCGTCAGCGTGCCGGGTGTCGTCAACTCGGGTCTGCCGGATGGCGAGACCGCCCAAGTCCTCAATTATATCCTCGAGGTCTTTGGTGCCAACGAGGCCCCCGTCAATTGGCAGCGCTTTACCGGCGACGAGGTTCGCCGGCTGCGCACCATCAAGGTGGACGATATCACCGCTCTGCGCAACGAGATCGCGACGGATCTCGCCAAGCAGGGGATCGATCTGCAGTACTGACGCTGCAGGTGCTCGAGGCTTCAGGAGTGCCGGCTCGCCATGAAAGCTCCGGAGCCCTATCTCGTCTGGCGAGACCCGGATCCCTCCTCCGTTGCCGAGGCCCCTGAGGCGCTCGGCAAGCGAGACGTAAGGAAGTGGCTCAGGAACGCTGCACTCCTGGCGCTTTTGCTCGTCCTTGTGCCGCCAACCCCATTTCTCATGTCGCCGTTGTGGCTCCTCGCCGTCGCGACCGGATACGGAGCGGCCATTCTGATTGGTCTCGTCATGCTCCTGCCGTTGCGCAGGCTGATCCTGTGGCCGGACGCGCGCATTTCCGTCGAGCGCCACAAGCGTCTCGCGGAGATCGCGCTGGTCCTGTCTGCGCTGCATACGGTGCTGTTTCTGGCAGGCGAGACGCTGACCCTCGAGTACCTATGGCCGTCACAGCCGCGTTTCATGGTCGCCGGCAACGTGGGGCTCGTTGTTCTCGCTTCTCTCGTCGTGACCAGCCTCGAGCGCATCCGCGCCCGCCTGTTCGGTCCGCGCGTGCGCTTTCGTCCCATCCATGTATCGGCGGCGCTGGCGCTGGTCGTGCTCGTCGCGGCTCACATGGCGGGCAGCGGGATCTTCATTGCGCATCCCATGAAGACGGCATTACTGGCTATCGTCTCGGGAGCGCTTCTTGCCGCGACGCTGAGGCGGTCCAAGGAGAGGCAGGAGCCCGAGGCGGCTCTGCGGGACCGTGGGGCTGAGGCGACATGAGTCCACGGCATCGCAATCTCGACCCCGGTCTGCTCCTGCCCGTCCTCGTGGGTCTCATTCTGCTGGCGGGCCTGCCCTTTGGCACGCACTGGCTGCGCGAGCCGGCCGCGGCGCGCTCCGAGCCGCTGCCGCTCAGCTTTCCCCACTCCAAGCACACGGGGCACACCGGCTGCGCGGTCTGTCATCACAACATCGCGGACAACGACATGGCCGGCGCTCCCTGCATCCATTGTCACAAGAGCAATCATCCCAGGCTCGAGCGAAACATCGAGGGCGAGTTCCACGACTTCTGCAAAGGCTGCCATGCCGAAAAGGCCCGCTTTCTCGGGAAGCACGGTCCTGTTCGCGAATGCAGCGGTTGTCACAAGGCGACCGCTGATGGCTTCCTGCCTTAGCCTGTCGTGAAGGGCTGCAGTACCCTCGTCACGCGCTGCGCAGCTCCGGGAAGTCCGGCTCGCTGAATTGGGCGCCGCGATAGGCCTTATCAGCCGCTGCCTCCTGCTCCATCCGGCGAAGCTGAGCCCGCTTGATCTTGCCCGAGATGGTCTTCGGCAGATCGGTAACTAGCTCGAGCTTGCGGATGCGCTTGAACGGCGCCAGCCGGCCATTGGCATGTCGCAGGATCGACAGAGCAGCCGCACGATCCGGGGCAATGCCGGCCTTGAGGACGACGTAGGCTTTGGGCACGGTGTGGCGGATCGGGTCGGGTGCCGGGATGACGGCGGCCTCGAGCACGCTGGGATGCTCGATCAGCACGCTCTCGAGCTCAAAGGGGCTGATGCGATAGTCGGACGATTTGAAGACGTCGTCCACGCGACCCACGAACGTCAGATAGCCGTCCTTGTCGACGAAGGCCACGTCCGAGGTGCGATAGACGGCACCGGACGCGGCATCAAGGCCCGTCTCGGTCTCGTAACCCTGCATCAGGCCGGCGGGCCTGCCGCGATCGAGAGCGACGCAGACCTCGCCTTCCTCGGCAGGATGGCCATCGGCATCGAGCAGCCGGATCTCGTAGCCCGGCATGGGCCGGCCCATCGCGCCCGGCTTCACCGGCTGGCCCGGAGAGTTGGCGACAAGGGCCGTCGTTTCCGTCTGGCCGTAGCCATCCCGGACGACGATGCCCCAGGCACTTCTGACGCGATCGATCAATTCGGGATTGAGGGGCTCGCCCGCAGCGCAAACCTCGCGCAGGCGGACGGGATAGGCCGCGAGATCCTCCTGGGCGAGCATGCGCCAGACGGTCGGCGGCGCGCACAGCGTCGTCGCCTGGCAGCGGACCACCTCGGAGAGGAGCTTTCTTCCGTCGAAGCGGGCCTGGTTGACGACCAGCACCGTCGCTCCGGCATTCCAGGGAGCGAAGAACGAGCTCCAGGCATGTTTGGCCCATCCGGGCGAGGAGACGTTGACGTGGATGTCGCCCGGCTCGAGCCCGAGCCAGTACATGGTCGAGAGCGCGCCGACGGGATAGCTCCGGTGGCTGTGCAGCACGAGCTTCGGCTTGGCGGTCGTTCCCGATGTGAAATAGAGCAGGAGCGGGTCGTTAGCGGCCGTCTGATGCTCGGGCGTGAAGGCGAGAGGATGCTGTGCCGCATCGGCGTAGGAGAGCCAGCCTCCGGCCGGCCCTGTACCGACGCCGACCTTAATGATGCCGGGAGCCGCGACTGCATCGACCTTCGCGACCTGATCGGGACCGGCGAGCACGAGCCGGGCTCGGCCGCGCTCGAGCCGGTCGGCAATCTCCTCGCTCGATGCGAGCGTTGTTGCCGGAATGAGAACTGCACCGAGCTTCATCGCCGCGAGCAGGATCTCCCACAGCGGCTCGACGTTGCCGAGGATCATGAGCATGCGGTCGCCGCGCCTCATGCCAAGCGCACGAAGATAGTTGGCGACTTGGCTCGACCGGTGTGCAAGCTCTCCAAACGTGGCCTTGGTTTCCCGTCCTGCTTCAGTGTCGACGATCCAGAGCGCCAGGCGATCGCGGCTCTCGGGACGCGCGGCGAGCTCGGCATCGAACCATTCGAGCGCCCAGTTGAATGGCTGCGGGTCGGGCCATTGGAAGCCCGCGACCGCCGCGTCGTAAGAGCGGCGGTTGGCGATAAGGAATGCCCTGGCTTCGGCAAATGTCGGCATGGGGTTCTTCCTATTCTTCGCTCAGCGGCTGCTCGGCTCCGCGTCGCCGCTTCTCTTGAGGCCGCGCAGGAGGGTGATGATGCCAGAGAAATCACTGCCTGCTCCGCCAGCGCCGGCATATTCGGCGTAAAGGCGTGCCGCGGCCTCGCCAAGCGGAGTTGCGACCCCGGCTGCTGCGGCTGCCGCCTGGGACAGTCTCACATCCTTCAGCATCAGGCTCGTCGCGAATCCCGGCCGATAACCGGTGTTCGCCGGAGAGGCCGGCACCGGTCCCGGCACCGGGCAATAGGAATCGAGCGACCAGCAGCGGCCCGACGAGGCCGTCATCACATCGAACATGACCTGGTGATCGAGGCCGAGCTTTTCGCCGAGGGTCAGGGCCTCGCATACGCCGATCATGGAGATGGCGAGCAGCATGTTGTTGCAGATCTTGGCCGACTGCCCGGCACCCGCGCCGCCGCAGTGAAAGGCCTTGCGTCCCATCTTGAGGAGGATCGGCTCGGCGCGGGCGAAGGCGTCACGAGCTCCACCCGCCATGAACGTGAGCGTCGCGGCCTTGGCTCCTCCGACGCCACCAGAGACCGGCGCGTCGAGACTCGCAATCCCAAGTGGGGCCGCGAGGGCATGAGACCTGCGCGCGCTCTCGACATCGATGGTCGAGCAGTCGATGAGCATGGCGTCCGGCCGGAGGACCGATAGGACGCTGGTCCACACCGCAATCACCGATTCGCCCCCTGGCAGCATGGTCAGAACGACATCGGCGCCGGCGGCCGCGCCGGTCGCCGAGCTTGCGACGGTCGCGCCGTCGTTCGCGGCTGCTTCGCAGGCTACCGGGCTCAGATCGTATGCGGCAACCGGAAAGCCGGCTTTGACGAGATTGGCGCACATGGGACCACCCATGTTGCCCAATCCGAGAAAGGCAATCCGCTCCCTGCTCATGTCAGCGCCTCATCTTTGTGAAAGGGGATGGGCCTCGACGGCGCCTTCTCGAGGAAGGCTGCGACGTCCTTCTCCGCGACGTCCTCGAGACGGCCGGGACACCATTTCGGATTGCGCTCCTTGTCGATCACGGCCGCGCGAATGCCTTCCACCATGTCGGCGGCGAGAGCCGTGGCATGAAGCACGGCCCGGTACTCCCGCTCGAGGCACTCCTCGAGCCCTTTGGACGCGCGGCCGAGGCGCAAGAGCTTCAGCGTCACCTTGAGGCTTGTCGGCGATTTCGACAGCATGGCCGCAAGGATCTCCTTCGCGAATGGCGCATCGGAGCGAACGAGCGCCGCCTGGATCTCCTCGACCGTGTCGAACGAGAGACAGCCATCGATGACAGCTCGCTGCTCTTCGAGGCGGGAGGGCGGAGGTGGCTCTGCGAAAGCCGCGAGAAGACTTGCGACCTCGCCGTCGCCCGCTCCGGCAGGCAGCCGTGCGAGGGCCTCTGCTACGGCATCGAGCTTGGTCGAGGGAATGTAGGAGCCGGCCAGTCCGGCATGGATGGCGTCGCCGGCGCCGATCGTCATGCCGGTCAACGCGAGGCAGGTCCCTGCTTCGCCTCGCGGGCGCGAGAGCAGCCATGAGCCGCCTACATCCGGAATGAGACCGATGCCGACCTCCGGCATGGCAACCTTCGTGCGCTCGGTCACGATGCGATGACGGGCGTGAGCCGATATACCCACTCCGCCGCCCATCACGATGCCGTCCATCACCGCAACGTATGGCTTCGGAAATGAGGCGATGCGGGCGTTGAGTGCATATTCCTCGGCCCAGAACACCTCGGGCCAGCCGTCCGCTCTCAAGGCGCTGTCATAGAGAGTTCGGATATCGCCGCCCGCGCAAAGGCCGCGCTCGCCTGCGCCCTTCACCGCAACGCACGCGACCGTCGCGTCCTTCTCGAGGGCATCGAGAAAGCGCGCCATTTCGCGCACCATGTCGAGAGAGAGAGCATTGAGCGCCTCGGGCCTATTGAGCACGATGATGGCGAGCGTCGCCCTCCTCTCCAGGAGCACGTGAGACGCCTTCGACAGGATCGCGGTCGCGCTCATGCTCACCTCACGCCGAGGACCTGGCGCGCGATGATGACGCGCATGATCTCGTTGGTGCCCTCGAGAATCTGATGAACGCGCAGATCGCGCACGATCTTCTCGATGCCGTACTCCGCCAGATATCCGTAGCCGCCGAGCATCTGCTGGGCCTGATTGGCGACCCGATAGCCGACGTCCGTGACGTGGAGCTTGCTCATCGCACTCTTTAGGGTCGAATCGGCGTCGCCGCGGTCGAAGGCCGCGGCCGCGGCATAGAGCATCGTCCTGGCGGCCTCGAGCGCGGTCACCATGTCGGCTACACGAAACTGCAGGCCCTGGAACTCCTCGAGCTTCTTGCCGAATGCGGAGCGCTCGCGCATGTAGGCGACCGCCTTGTCGACGGCGGACTGCGCTCCGCCCAGAGAGCAGGCTGCAATGTTGAGGCGTCCGCCGGCGAGGGCTGTCATGGCGATCTTGAAGCCCTCGCCCTCCGCGCCGAGACGAGAGTCCGCGGGCACGCGGCAGTCCTCAAAGGTGACAGCGCGGGTCGGCTGGGCGTTCCAGCCCATCTTGCGTTCGTTGGCGCCGATGCCGAGGCCCGGGGTCGTTGCCGGAACGAGGACGGCCGAGACGCCGGCCGGTCCGGCGCCTCCGGTCCGGCACATGACGATGTAGTGATCGACGGCGCCGGCACCCGAGATGAACTGCTTCGATCCGTTGAGCACGTAGTCGGAGCCCTCGCGTCTTGCTGTCGTCTTCAATGCGGCGGCATCCGAGCCCGAGCCCGGCTCGGTCAGGCAGTAAGCGGCCATCTGATCCATCCGGCAGAGGCCGGGAAGCCAGCGCCGGCGCTGATCCCCGGTGCCGTACCTGTCGATCACGGAGGCGCACATGTTATGGATGGAGAGATATGCCGAGACGGTGGGGCAGGCCGTGGCGAGCGCTTCAAAGATGAGTGCGGCCTCGAGCCGGCCGAGACCCGATCCGCCGCAGTCCTCCCCGACAAAGATGCCGCCCATGCCGAGGCCTGCGGCCTCGCGCAGCGTTTCGGCAGGAAAGTGCTTGTCGCGATCCCAGTCGAGCGCGTGGGGCGCAATCCTGGCTGCCGCAAAGTCGCGGGCCATATCGCGGATGGCGATCTGCTCGGGTGGCAAGGCAAACAGCATCTTTTCAATTCCTTGAAGACCGCGCAGGACAGCTCGTATGATTCTGACCTTTCACACCGACCGTCTGCCATGGGGAGGCGGCGGAGTGACGTTTATGTCTTGAATGACCTTTCCAGGGTCGTACTCACTTCATCGTCGGGATCACGAACTCGGCGCCACGCTCGCGCGCTGCCGGCCAGCGGGACGTCACCGTCTTGGTGCGTGTGTAGAAGCGGATCGAGTCCGGTCCATGCTGGTTCAGATCTCCGAACCCGGAGCGCTTCCACCCACCGAAGGTATAGTAGGCGAGCGGCACCGGGATAGGTGTATTGACGCCGACCATGCCGATCCTGACCCGCGCGGCGAACTCGCGCGCAATGCCGCCGTCGCGGGTGAAAATGGCGACACCGTTGCCGTACTCGTGGTCGTTGGCGAGTTTCAGGCCCTCGGTGAAGTCCTTGGCCCGGACCGTGCACAACACGGGACCGAAGATCTCCTCTTTGTAGATGCGCATCTCGGGCGTCACACGGTCGAAAAGCGACCCGCCGATATAGAAGCCACGTTCGTAGCCCTGCATCTTGAAGCCGCGACCATCGACGGTGAGGCTGGCGCCTTCCTTGACGCCAAGCGCGATGTAGTCGCGGACGCGCTGGACCGCTTCCCTCGTCACCATGGGACCGAAATCGGCGGACGGGTCCGTCGATGGCCCGATCCTCAGTGCTTCCACGCGCGGCGCAAGCTTCTTGATGAAGGCATCGGCCGTCTCCTCGCCGACAGGTACGGCAACCGAGATGGCCATGCAGCGCTGGCCGGCCGATCCGTAGCCCGCGCCGACGATGGCGTCGACGGCCTGGTCCATGTCCGCGTCGGGCATGATGATCATGTGGTTCTTGGCGCCGCCAAAGCACTGGGCCCGCTTTCCGTGCCGGGTCGCGCGTGAATAGACGTACTCGGCAATGGGTGTCGAGCCGACGAAGCCGACGGCCTCGATGTCCGGATCGTCGAGGATGGCGTCGACCGCCTCCTTGTCTCCGTTGACGACATTGAGGACGCCTGGCGGCAGTCCGGCTTCGATCAAGAGCTCGGCAAGGCGCATCGGCACGCCGGGGTCTCGCTCCGACGGCTTCAGGATGAACGCATTCCCGCAGGCGATGGCAGGGGCGAGCTTCCACATCGGGATCATGGCCGGGAAGTTGAAGGGTGTGATGCCGGCGACGACACCCAGCGGCTGGCGCATCGAATAGATGTCGATGCCGGGCCCGGCGCTCTCCGTGTACTCTCCCTTCATGAGGTGGGGGATGCCGGCTGCAAACTCAACCACCTCGACGCCGCGCTGGATGTCGCCATTGGCGTCGGCGATGGTCTTGCCGTGCTCGCGGGCCAGGAGCTCGGCGAGACTGTCACTGTCGCGCGCTACGAGCTCGAGAAACCTCATCAAAATCCGTGCGCGACGCTGGGGATTGAAATTCGCCCACTGGGCCTGGGCGGCCTTGGCGTTCTCGACCGCCGCGCGCACCTCGGCCGCGTTCGCAAGCGCAACCTGTCCCCGAACCTCTCCGGTCATGGGCTCGAAAACGTCCGACATTCGGCCGGACTTTCCCGCAACGTGCTTGCCGCCGATGAAGTGACCGATCATGCCCATGGCCTGCCTCCGGATGATGACTTCTGAGAAGTATGCGCGATGGCAAGGTATGATAAAATGCACAGCTCGGCAGAACCAGTGTGCAAGAATGCCAAAACGGGACCGAGGAGAGAACTGGGACGACTACCGCTTTCTTCTGGCCGTGGCGCGCAAGGGCACGGCGTCTGCGGCGGCCCATGAGCTGCGCGTGGATCATGCGACGGTCATTCGCCGTATCGACCGGCTGGAGAAAGACCTGGGTGTGTCGCTGTTCAGCCGCCGACCGACGGGCTACGAGCTGACGGCCGCCGGGAAAAAGGCGCTTCAGCTCGCCGACAACGTCGAATCGGCCATTCTCAGCGGCCACAGCTCGCTGGGACAGTTCTCCGATCATCCGACGGGAACGGTCCGCATCGGCGCTCCGGACGGGTTCGGCAGCTATTTCCTGGCGCCCCGCCTCGTCGGTCTGGTCGAGCGATTCCCCGACCTTGACGTTCAGCTCGTTGCCACCGCTCGCATGTTCAGCCTGGCGAAGCGCGAGGCGGAGCTCGCAGTCAGCCTCAGGGCGCCCGAGGAGGGCCGGCTCCTGGTGCGCAAGCTCACGGATTACGAGTTGAGGCTCTATGCCTCGCCAGCCTACTTGAAGAAGCACGAGGCCATACGCACACCTGCCGATCTCGCCCGGCATCGCTTTACGGGCTATATCGAGGAGCTGCTGTTTACGCCCGAGCTCGATTACCTGTCTCTCGTCTGCGAGCGCCATCAGGTCTGCATGAGCAGCGTCAACCTCATCGCCCAGCTGCAGGCGACGGTGGCCGGCATCGGGCTCGCCATCCTGCCCTGCTTCATGGCGAAGTGGCGTCGCGACCTCGTGCCCGTGCTGCCCGACGACTTCTCGCTGACGCGCAGCTTCTGGCTCCTGATGCACGAGGACAGCAGGGACAATCCGGCGGTACGGGCGGTCAGCCAGTATATCGGCGAGATCGTCGACGCCGACCGCGATCTGTTCAAGGCCTGATGTATAGATCGTGCTAAATCAGCTCGACGCCGACGGCCGTTGCCTCGCCGCCGCCGATGCAAAGCGAGGCGATGCCGCGCTTCAATTTGCGGGTCCGCAGCGCGCCGATGAGCGTCACGATGATGCGTGCTCCCGACGCCCCGATGGGATGGCCCAAGGCGCACGCGCCGCCGTGTACATTGGTCTTGGCGTGATCGATCTCGAGATCGCGCATAGCCGCCATGGCGACGACGGCGAACGCTTCGTTGATCTCGAAAAGGTCGACGCTATCCTTGCTCCAGCGGGTCTTCGTCAGGAGCTTCTCGATGGCGCCAATGGGTGCAGTCGTGAAGAGATTGGGAGCTTGCGCGTGCGTAGCCTGGCCGCAGATCGTGGCAATCGGCTCGAGGTTGCGCCGCTCCGCTTGCCTCAAGGTCATGAGCACGAGCGCCGCAGCGCCGTCCGAGATCGAGCTCGAGTTGGCCGCCGTTACGGTGCCGTCCTTGCGGAAGGCGGGCTTCAACGCGGGGATCTTGTCCGGCTTCGCCTTGGGCGGCTGCTCGTCGGCACGGATCATCTGCGCTCCGTCGCGGCTCTCGACGGCGACCGGTGCGATCTCCCAGTCGAAGCGCGAGGCTTTGGCCGCCGCGAGCGCCCTCGACAGCGAGGAGCGCGCGTAGTCGTCCTGGGCCTTGCGGGTGAACTGATAGCTCTCGGCGCACTCCTCGGCGAACGTGCCCATCAGCCGTCCCTTGTCGTACACGTCCTCCAGTCCGTCGTGGAACATGTGGTCGCGGACCGCACCGTGCCCCATGCGATAGCCGGTGCGCGCCTTTTCGAGCAGGTAGGGCGCGTTGCTCATGCTCTCCATGCCGCCCGCCACCGCGACCGAGACATTGCCCGCCCGAATGCTGTCGGCGGCCTGCATGACGGCCTTCATGCCCGAGCCGCACATCTTGTTGATGGTGGTGGCGCCCGCTGAAAGGGGGAGCCCCGCGCCAAGGCCCGCCTGACGGGCCGGTGCCTGTCCCTGGCCCGCGGGCAGCACGCAGCCCATCACGATCTCCTCGATGTCGTCGGCGGAAACCTTGGCGCGTTGAACCGCTGCACGGATCGCCGTGGCACCGAGCACCGGCGCGGCGAGGTCCTTGAAATCACCGAGAAAGGCGCCCATCGGCGTGCGCGCGCAGCCGACGATGACGACGGGATTGTCCTTGGGCATCTGTCTCTCCATGACCGCGTGCAGGCAAGGACCGCGGCCTTGGTCCCCTATATGACCCACCAGCCCCGCCCGACGGGTTCACTTTATCGCAATTCTTCGGCGCCGGGCTATTTCGTGCCCATGCGCAAGGCGCCGTCGATGCGGATCACCTCGCCGTTGAGCATCGGGTTCTCGAGGATGTGGACGACGAGCGCTGCGAAGTCCTCCGGCCGCCCGGGGCGCTGGGGGAAAGGGATGTTGGCCGCGAGCTCTTGTACCAGCTCGTTGGGCAGTGAAGCCAGCATCGGCGTCTCGAAGATGCCGGGCGCAATCGTCATGACGCGAATGCCGTTGCGCCCGAGGTCGCGGGCGAGCGGCAGGGTGAGGCTCGCTACGCCTCCCTTCGACGCCGCGTAGGCCGCCTGGCCGATCTGGCCGTCGTAGGCGGCGATGGATGCGGTATTGATTATCACGCCGCGCTCGCCCTCGACGTCGGCCGCCATCTCGGCCATGGCCGCTGCCGCCAGCCGGATCATGTTGAACGTGCCGACGAGGTTCACGTTGATCGCGGTGAGGAACGTCTCGAGCTTGTGCGGGCCATTGCGGCTCAAGACGCGCTCGCTCGTCGCCACGCCCGCGCAGTTGACGAGGCCGTGCAGTCCACCGAAGGCATCGAGTGCGAGCTTGACGGCGGCCGCGCCTTCGTCCGCCGAGCTGACGTCGGTCGTGATGAAGCGTGCGTTGGCGCCGAGGCGGAGGGCGAGATCGCGGCCGGCCTTGTCGTCGACATCGGCCATCACGACACGCCCGCCGCGGTCGATGAGCTCATGGACGGCGCCGGCTCCGAGCCCGGAGGCGGCTCCGGTGACTATGAAGACCTTGTCGTTGATGCGCATGTCGCGGTGTGCTCCCCTGTCGTTGGTGACCGGAAATGCGCCTCAATCGCGGCCGCTCTGCAATCGGATTCTTCCATCATCCCTGCACAACGACTGTGCGTGTTGCCGGAGAGCCAGCGGAAGGCGGCTGTCGCCGTCACCCGCGCCGCCGTACACGGCATCGCTACTGCTGGAACAGGGTGGTGAGGGAGAACGAGGAGGCGACCACGACCGGGGGCTTTTCGGCGATCTGAGGGTGCGGCTCGTCGATGTAGACGTTGAGTCCGGTCGCGCGCGCCTCCTTGATGAGTGTGGCCACATAGGCCCAGCCTTTCGGCTCGAGCCCGATGCACGCCTCCGACATCTCGCCCTTCAAGCGTACGTGTATGGCGATGTTCCGGCGCGCCAGGATGGCCACCGTCTGCTGCGGCGTAAAACGGTCGCGGTTCCAGAGCTTCGAGAGATAGATGCCGGCGACGTTGCGCTTGGTCCGAGGTCCCCAGGTCACCCGCTGGGCCTTGTCGGCTCCCAAAGAATATTCGCCGGGAGGGAGCGGGCCGACGGCGCGTGCGGCGAGGCAGTCGGGATCGGGATTGTTGCGGCACACGTCCCGGCCCGAGATGGCCCAGGCGATGGTCTGGCCGTTCAACTGCGGATTGTCGGTGACGACGAACAGCCGGCCCGTGCGGATGGTGTAGCCGAGGCGGAAGCTCGCGAGGTAGGGGGGCACCTCGCGAACGACGTCCTCGTAGGGATTGCAGATCTCGCCACCGGTGAGCTTTCGTTCGTAGCCGTTGAGGTGAATGGTGACGTAGTCGACGCCGGGTGCGCAGTCCCATTGTGGCAGACCCTTCTTGCCGGCGAGCGCGGCGGCGGGCGCCGCCACGCCTCCGGCCGGAGGCTTGGGCGCCGCCGCGATCTTCGGCTTCTTCGGTTCGTTGAGGGTGGTGACCCAGCTCGAGGACGAGGCTTCGGGCGGGCGCCGGATGCGCTCGCATTTATCGGAGAGCTTGGGCGGCTGGATCTGCGTGGCCGCAAGCTTGCGGGCAACGGCGCCGGTCGCGCCCTTCTTGACGTAGGCGTCGATGAGCGCGGCCTGCACCTCAACCTGCTCATCAGAGAGCTCGAAAATGCACTCCTCGTAGATCTGATCGCCGACCCGGCTGAAGATGTCGGCGATCTTGTCGGCGGCCGTTGCGGCTTGCGGGAGCTGTTGCGGCGCCTCTTGCGCCAGCACCTCGCTGGCCGAGAGCAGGAAGAGGCTCGCCGCCGATGCGAGCACCCACCGCCTCAGCCTGTTCCTCGGCACTTCTCGCAGCATTCGGGCCCCTGCCTCACCGCGCCGGGACTTCGCCTGCCACCGGCAGGACAGTCGTAGCGCAGGGGAGGGGCGAGAGAAAGGCTTGATCCGCACCCCGACAAGGCTCGGGACGGAGACGGCCGGCGCCACTCAATGCCGATCGAGCCAGCGCAGCATAGGCTCGGCGGCGGCCTCCGTCGTGCGCTCCATGTCGCGATAGCACTTGACGAGCTCGCGGCCGAAGTCGGTCAGTCGGGCCGGCCCGCCCCCGTGCCCGCCCTCTGGCGTGGCGATCGCGTGGGTATCGAACGCGGCGTTGATCTGCTGCACGAACAGCCACGCGCGCCGGTAGGAGATGCCCATCTTGCTGGCCCCGCGGCTCAGCGAGCCTTCCTGATCGATCATCTCGAGCAGCCGGATCTTGCCAGGGCCCAGACGCGAGCCTCCAGGCAGGTTGACCTGCACCTTGAGCTCGGAGCCGGGACGGCGCGAGGCCGCTCCGGTGTCGGCGCGCGAGGACTTCGAGGGCGCAGACTCGGTGCCGGAGGCGCGCGTCTTCGCTGACGAATCCCTGTCGGCAGGCAGGTGCATGTCGCGTGGCTCTCCCTTGAGAATCCCAGCTCCAAGCCCAAGCTACGCAATCTGCCGGCCACTGCAAGGCCGAGTTTATCACCCGCCGCGCGGCCGTGCTCTGATGCATAGGTCCGGCCTGGGCTTGGCGCGGCTCGGCTGGAGCCGTAAAGAGTTCATGGGAAGCCGCTCGCCGATTGCGCGAGCGTCCGGGACGGAGGATTGAGAGATGGCGCAAGGCACGGGATGCCGCGTGTGCTGGGCCTTGAGCCTCGCGTGGGTGCTGGCGGTCGCGGCTCTCGCCGTGACGTCGTGGCCGCATCTGCCGCTCGACATGAGCCCCACCGATCCCGCGACCGTCGCAGCCTACCGGGGGGCCGTGCTCCGCCATGCGGGGCTCTACGCTTCAATCGCCCTGTCCGTGCCGCTGGTGGCGTGGCTGCTGTCGCGCCGGGCGGGATAGTTTGATGATTCCGAAGCTCGCAACTCGATCTGGCGGCCAAATCGAGTTGCGAGCTTCGGAATCTGAATCACACTAGAAAACAAATACTTGGCTAGTGTCCTTATCGTTCGCGAAGTTCGCCGAGATCGTGCCGCAGGTGGTTGCGAGCTTCGCGAACGGGACACTAGCCCGCCGGCAGCGTCACGGCGCCCATGTCGACGAGCTTGCGCAACAGCACCGCCGCGCCCGGCTGCTGCGAGACGGCGTCGTCGCTCCACACGTTGTCGCGGACGAACTTGCCCTTGGTGTAGTGCTGCGAGAAGCTCCACAGATAGGGCGTGTGGATGTTGTGCTCCATGCGGCTGCGCACGCCGTTGTACTTCTCCCAGCGATAGCAGATCTCAGGCAGCGTCCAGCTCGTCTCCTTGTCGTACTTTTTCATGGTGAGCGCGTCGATGGCGCTCGCCTCCCATTCGTTGGGCGGGTTCCACTCCGGCGGACGGTTGGGCGGAATGTTGTGCGTGCGTGCCTTGAGCGAGTCGCCGTTGTGCAGGTGCGTGCGGAAATTGAAGGTGGCCTCGAGGGCGTGAATGCCGGCCACGAAGTACCAGGGGATGCACGTCTCCTCGTAGATCTTCTCGTAGCGCTTCCTGTTCGCCGGATCGAGCATGCGGTTGGCGAAGTCGTTGATGGTCGCCGCGCGCTCGGGGCGGATCTTGCAGGAGGCGAACAGCTCCCTGTACTCGCCCGCGATCTCGGAGAGCGGCGGGATGACGGGGTAGGGGGCGGCTCTCAGGCTGCGCGTCTGCGGGTCCTCCTCGTCCTCCTCGAGCTCGCGGGGCGCGCGCTCATTCTCGGTCGCCTCGATCAGGAGGTCGGAGGCGCGATCGAGGATGGATTCGGCGTCGGGAGCCGAAAGCCCGCGCGTCTGCTGCACCTCCTTGACCGAGGCGTCGACCTGGCTCATGAAGTCGAGGATCGCGGGTGCTACATCCCTGAAATCCGCGGTCACCGTGGCGGGGCCCAGCCTGAATTTCGGCGGCTCGAGGCCAAGCTTGATGGCCTCCTGGGTCAGGGCGTCGAGCTTAAGCCAGACGTCGGCCGCCCCGGGCGTCGCCGTCGCCTCGCCGGCCCCTGCGAGCGCACGGACCGGAATGGCGCCGAGAAGGGGCACGCTGGCGGTTGCAGCGGCGAGCCCGGACCCGAACTGGCGGCGCGTGAGAGGTACTCTGAGAACCATGTGCCATCCCCCGTTGCTGCACTATCGGAAGAAGCGCCCGGACGGGCGTCCTCTCGGCCGGAAGGGGCTCAGCCGGAAGCCCCCGGATCCGAGCGGGCACATCCCCCCGCCGCGGCCCGTTCGTCACCGTGACCGGCGCCCATTATGGCATTAACTGGTCCGGGCACAAAGACCTCTCGGATATCGGGGGATGCTCACAGACGGCCCTGCCGGCTTGCGGTCTAAAGCCGAAATCCAGGGAGAGAGGGCCGGCGCGACCCCCAAGCAGACCTGTCGAGCAGGAAAGGCCGCCCACATTTGGTATCTGCTTAGCTGCCAGTCGCCTCAGTGTCGATGCGTGTGGTGCATGTCCGGCACGTGCGGATGGCGATGCCGCAAGCGCTCATGGCGGTGGACGTGCGTGTGATGCTCACTGGGCGGATTGTCGGGCGCGTGGGCGTGCTGGTGATGCTCGTCGTGAACGTGCGGATGGGCGTGCTCCATCGGCTCGTGCTCATGCTCGTGCTCATGCGTCTCGGTGAGGTGCAGCCACACACCCGTCGCCATCAGCAGGCCCGCGACGGCCAGTTGCAATGTTACCGGCTCGCGCAACAGCACCAAGGCCGCGACGGCGCCGAGGAACGGGGCAGTCGAAAAATAGGCGCCGGTGCGCGCGGTGCCGAGATGGCGCAGGCTCACGACGAACAGCGCAAGGCTGACACCGTAACCGAGGAATCCTACCAACCCCGATGCAATGATTGTCGAGGTGGCCGGCAAGTGACCGCCCACCCAGAGGCCGATGGCAAGATTGACGGGGCCCGCGATGAGGCCCTTCAACTCCACGATCTGCAGCGGGTCCGCGAGCGAGACCTTGCGCGTGAGATTGTTATCGAGGCCCCAGGCTATGCAGGCCCCGATGATCGCGAGCGGACCGGCGAGGCCAGCCCAGGACGGCGAGCTCGACCAGGTCAGCACGACCGCACCGGCAACGAGGCAGGCCATGCCGAGCGCGATGCGACGATCGAAATTCTCGTGGAAGGCGTACCAGGCGAGAAGCGCCGTCGCGACGCCTTCGAGCGTCAGCAGCAGCGAGGCCGCAGCCGCTTCCGTATGTGTGAGCCCCAACATCAGGAGCAGCGGGCCGACAATGCCGCCCGCGACAATGGCGCCGGTCAGCCAGGGCCAATCGTGGCGACCGAGCGGCACCTCAGCCGCGGCTGCGCCCGCCAGCGGTGGCGCGAGCCGACGCAGCGCCGCAACGCCAAGTCCTGCGCCGCAATAGAGCAGCCCGGCCAGAACGGCCGGATGCACCGAGCCTAGAAGTGCTTTCGCGACAGGTGTAGACACGCCGAAGAGAGCGGCTGACAGCAGTGCAAGCAGGACGACACGATGGTTCATGTGATGGCTTGCTCGGATTCGAGGGGCATGCGCCCTCCTTATCACAAACGGCGGCCGCAATGCCGGATTGGCTGATCGACTGGCTGGCGCAAGTGCAGGGCGGGATTATACGTACCCTCGCCGCCGAGTTGCGTTCCGGCGGCGTCGGCACGATGGCATTTGCCTTCGCGCTCGGCGCGCTCCATGCTCTGACACCGGGCCACGGCAAGGAAGCACTGGCCGCCTATCTTCTAGGACAGGAGGCCCGCATTGGCAAAGGCGTTCGAATCGCGCTGTCGACGGCGCTCTTGCACGTGCTGTCCGGCCTTGGCGCGTTCATCGTGCTGCGCTTGGTGCTCAAGCAAATGACGCTGATGACGGGACGCGCGTCGCCGTCGTTCACGGCCTTCGGCTATGGCCTGGTCATTATCGCTGGTCTGCTCATGAGTGTGGAGAGTTTTCGCCCTGGCACGGCTCACCGGGATGATCATGGTCATGCACTCGTAGCCGGAATGGGCCTTTTGCCGTGCCCTCTCACGATATCGGTGCTCGGCTTGCCTGGACGCAGAGCACGGCCTCAATGGTCGGTCTCGTGCTGATGTCGCTGGCGCTCGGCATCTCGTTCACAGTCGGGCTGGTCGCTGTCCTCGCCATCGCAGCCCGTCGCGGTCTTGGCGCCGTGTTCTCGCAGAGGTTGTCCGACATGGAACGCTGGGCGCGGATCGTGCAAGGAACTGCTGGCGCGCTCATCGTCGCGATTGGAGTGTACACGCTCGCACGCCTCGCGGCTTAGTCCTGCGCTCTAGGTTGACAGGCGCAGATAAACGTATCTACCGTCAATAGACTGGGGTTCCTCGCGACGACCCCGTGAGGCAGCGGCCCAACGATCGCGTCCAACAACCTTCACCCGAAGGAAGGACGCCAGCATGTCATCTCCAAGAGTTTTGTCTGCCAATCGCCGTCGCGTTGCGATCCTCTTCCCTGCCGATCCCGCGCACGGGCTGGCCACCGACCTGATGCAATCGCGCTTCGCCGGAATTGCCAGGGCAATCGGCTCCGCCGGGCTCGACGCCGTTGGCGCACCTTACTCCGATGCCTTCGTGGACGGCGTACGCGAGCAATTGTTCTCGTTTGACGCCGTGCTGGTCTGGCTCAACCCGGTCGAAGGCGGCCGCGACCGGACAATTCTCAATGCGATGCTGCGCGAGGTGGCAAACCGGGGCGTTTTCGTGAGCGCGCATCCCGATGTGATAGACCGCATGGGCACGAAGGAGGTGCTCCATCGTACGCGTTCCATGGGCTGGGGCTGTGATACGCGCATCTACGCCACGGCGGACGCAATGGATGTCGGGCTGCGCGATACGCTCGCTTCGGGCGGCGCACGAGTGTTGAAGCAGATCCGCGGCCAGAGCGGTGACGGCGTGTGGAAGGTGCAGTTAAGCGAAGCCGCCCATGGCTCGGGCACTGTTACCGCGTCGACACCCCTTCTCGTCCGACACGCCAAGCGCGGCGGTGTCGAAGAGCAGATGGCTTTGCAGGACTTCATAGCCATGTGCGCGCCCTACTTCGCCGCCGGCGGGATGATTGAGCAGCCATACCAGGCACGACTGCCCGAAGGCATGATCCGCTGCTACGTCGTGGGCGACCGCGTCGCAGGCTTCGGCGAGCAGCTCGTCAACGCACTCTATCCAGCGCCGGCCGGCGCCCCGGCCAGCGACGCACCGCCGCCAGGACCACGGCTCTATTACCCGCCGACGCGGCCGGACTTCCAGCCTCTCAAGCACAAGCTGGAGGACGATTGGATCGATGAATTCTGCCGTAGCGTCGGTGTCGACCGGTCCGAGTTGCCGGTGTTGTGGGACGCCGATTTCCTGTATGGCCCGAAGGATGCGAGCGGGGCTGACAGCTATGTGCTCTGCGAGATCAACGTCAGTTCGGTCTACCCATTCCCCGAGGCAGCGATGGCGCCACTCGTTGAACGTGTGTCCGCGTTGATCCATCCGAACGTGTAAAGGTAAACGAAAGTCCGTTGCCGTGCCATCAGCGGCCTGAGCGCGAACGCGACAGTAGCACCGGAGGAATGGATACGGTTGGCCCGTTGCGCCTTTGGCCCCGTGTCGGCTTTCGGAGGGGTGTGGCGCCGAGGAAAAGTGCTGGCGGCCCCGCGCAACTCCGCTTGACTGGTCCGGGCACAAAGACCTCTCGGCTGGCGGGGGGACGCTCACGGATGGCGCGCTGGGTGGGCCACGGTGCGGCCGTGGCAAAGGAGGAGGATCAGCATGACCAGGATGCCGAAGATGGGGCTCTTGGCCGACAGGCTGAGCGAGGTCGAGGCCACCGCGAGAAAGTAGACCACGGCCATCGCGCCCCCGCGCCCCGTGTGGCGGGCGATCTCGACACAGAAGCCGATGAGGGTTGCGAAAAACGCCAGAGCGACGAAGAGCCCGTGGCCGAAGATCATGGCAATCCAGAAGCTTTCGATTCCGTAGAGGAGCCCGTACTGGCGCATCAGGGTGGAGATGAAGGCGGGGTCCGGGCCGATGAGCAGGTCGTACAGGTTCAAGTGGTTAAAGAGGGCGAACATTTCGACGCGCGTGCCGGCGCTGCCCTCGTCGTCGACGAAACGGTCGAGAAACTGTCCGAAGAATCCGATCTCATGGAGGCCGAGGACGGCGACCGCCACCAGCGGCACAACGACGAGGCCGGCGAGAATGGAGCTGGTGTGGAAGCGCTTGCCCCTCAAGACCGCTGCACATGCCGAAAGGCTTGAAAAAATGATGGCGGCGACGACAAAGGCGGTGGCGGCACGTCCGCCGAACACAACCATGCCGGCGGCGGCGAAGAGGAACGCAAGTGGGCGCAGGACCTGAGGGAGATCGCGTCCGCCGCCCGCAAGCAGGAGCACCATGTAGGAGCCGGTGAGGCAGGCATTGCCGAGCGGATGTCCCAGGAGCGCCGAGGAGCGCCACTCCGTCTCCAGGAACTCACCCTCCACGTAGAGGGGCGTCAGCCGGAATCCACCTTGGAGCTCGGCGATGCCGAGGCCCGTGTTGAGCGCAAAGAGGATGTGGACGAGGCGTGCGAGACCGGCGCGGCGACCGTCGCCGAGGTCGCGGAACAGGAACAACGTCGCAATCGGCAGGATGAAGGTGTCGACGAAGGTCGTCGCCGGCAGGCCGACCACGAGCGCCGCGTGCGCCATGAGGCCGAGCACACCGGCGAGGTAGATGGTGACGGCCGGATTGGCTCCTGCAGTCGCGATGAGCGCCGAGAGGGGATTGCCGCGGTGCGATGCCGAGAGCAGGACCAGCCCCATCGCCAAGAAGGTCGCGGGGTGGAACTTCTCGATGGGGCTGCCGCCCGTCTCGCCGTATTGCCAGCCGAGAGCCATCAGGGCCAGGGGCGAAACGGTGAGGAGCAGCAGCACGAGCAGCCCGAGGCCGGCGCTGCCGAGACTGCCGGGTGGGAGCGAGAGGGCGTTAACGGTTACGGCGCGGCTCATCGGCCTTTCCGGCTGGGTTGAGGTCTCCCGGGCCGAAGCAAGGGTCGTGCCCCGTCGGCTCTTCGGAGACGTGTGGCGCGCCGCCGGTCTGGCCCTTGACCGGGCCAGAGCCCGGCCACGCGACAGCAAAGTAACTCATTGAAAAGAGGATGATAAATTCAATTCATCCGGGTGTCCCGCGGGGAACAGCGTCGGAGCACGGATTGCTTCAAAGTGGGTCCATCGAACCACTTCGAGGTCAGGGAGACCCACCATGAACGCTCACACGCACCCGGCTCGGCCGCTTCTGGCAGCCCGCAACATCACCAAGACCATCAATACCGCCGCCGGCGATCTCAACATCCTCAATGGTGTCAATATGGACCTGCGTCCCGGCGAGCTTACCCTGCTCATGGGCCCGTCGGGCTCCGGCAAGACCACCCTGCTCTCGATCCTGGGCTGCATCCTGACCGCGAGCGGGGGCGAGCTCAACGTTGCAGGCGAGGAGGCTGTCGGTCAGTCGGCCGAGGGGCTCGCCGATCTCCGCCGCCGTCACGTGGGCTTCGTGTTCCAGAGCTACAACCTGTTTCCGACACTGACCGCTCTCGAGAACGTCTTGATGGCGCTCGATGTTCGCGGCTCACGCATTTCCGATCCGGCCGCCGCCTCTGCCGAGGCGCTGAAGGCCGTCGGCCTCGGTCACCGCCTCAATACCTACCCTTCGAAGCTGTCGGGCGGGGAGAAGCAGCGCGTGGCAATTGCGCGCGCGCTCGCCGGCCATCCCTCGCTGATCCTTGCCGACGAGCCCACGGCGGCTCTTGACAGCGAGAACGGCAAGGCTGTCATGGAACTCCTCGCCAAGGTTGCCAAGGATCCCAACCGGGCCGTCCTCGCCGTCACCCACGACCACCGAACGCTGGCCTATGCCGACCGCATTATCCGTATCGAGGACGGCCGCATTGTTGCCGACGAGCGTCCGGGCGATACTGTTCACAAGAACGCTGCTTAAGGACACTCCGGCACCATGTTGAAACAACTGGGACTACTGAGCCTCACCGCGCTGGCCGCGGCCGGCGGCTACTTCGCCTTCACCAAGGTCTATGACAGCCGGGGCTACAAGCCGGAGGAGGTTGCCGCTCCCGAGATCAATTGGGTCGCCGCGGCGCCCGGACGCGTGGAGCCCAAGAGCGGCGAGATCAGGCTGGGCACGACCTTCCTCGGCCGTGTCGAGGAGGTGCTCGTCAAGGTCGATGACAAGGTCGAGGACGGCGAGCTGTTGATCCGGCTCGACGATTCCGAGGCCCGTGCCAAGCTTTCCTCTGCCGAGACCCAGGCCGAAGCGCTGCGCGAGGAGCGCGAGAAGCAATTCGCCTCGGGACGCGAGGACGTGCGCAAAGCCGAGGATGCCATCTACTCTGCCGAGCGCGCCGTGACGGGCGCGCGCATCGAGCTCGATTACGCCATCGCCTCGAAGCGCTCGGGCTCAGGCACCGAATCCAATGTCGCCGACGCCAGGAAGCGGCTCAAGGACGCCAAGGACCGCCTCGAGCGCGAGCGCCTCGCTTTCGTCAAGGCGCAGTCGAAAAGCAACCTCCCGGCGCCCTCGAGCGCTGAATCCGCAGTCAGCGCCGCACGCACGGAAGTGCGCATGGCGGAGGCGCTGCTCGAGAAGACCCGCATCCGCGCCTCGAGTGCCGGCACCGTTCTGCAGGTGAACAGCAAGGAAGGCGAGATCGTCGCGCCTGCGGCCGAGTTCGCGCTCGTCGTGATCGGCGACATGAGTGCCATGCGCGTCAAGGCCGAGATCGACGAGGGCGACGTCTCCAAGATCAAGGTGGGCCAGAAGGTGTTCGTGAAGAGCGTAGCCCATCCCGGCAAGGAGTTCGAAGGCAAGGTCGCGAGCCTTGCTCCCTCGCTCGGCTCCGCCAAGATCGGTCCGCGTGGACCGCGGCGCACCAACGACGTCGACGTGCTCGAGGTCACCATCGAGTTGGTAGGCGCGACGCCTCTCCTGCCCGGCATGCGCGTCGACACCTTTTTTCGTAGGGACTGAGCCTGTAAAGCCGGAAAGGAATCGGCCGAAGGCGGTCGCTTCACTGGGTTCCGCCAAGAGCGATGCGCCGTCCCTCTGACGGCGCATGTCTTGTTTGTGCGGCCACGGGGAGCGGCGCGGGCACATTTCTCGTTTCGTCTCGTTTTGCTTCCCGTTCCCGTCTCGACCTCGCTCGTCTGTGAGAATTGCGGGTTAACCCTATGATTTTTCCGCGTTTGTGCCGCGCGTAACAGCGCCGCCCCAAGGCATCGGGCACACTCCCTTCAGGATCGAGCGCTGCCCTGACCCGGCTCGTTGCTCGGAGATTGAAGGAGCAAACCCATGCACGGCCACATCATCAAGTTCGACGATCGCCTCGGCTACGGCGTGATCCGCGCCGAGAACGGCAGTCGCTTCCGCTTCTCGAGGCAGGAGATCAAGAACCCCAACGGAAAGCTTGTGGGTTACGACGTGGACTTCCTTCTCGAATCGCGCCGTCCGCAGCAGATTTTCCTTATGCGCGGAACGCCCTGGGAGGCGTTTGGATCGGTGCAGGGCTGAGCCCGGATATCGCATCTCGGGAGTGTTCTCCATGACCAAGACCGTTGCCAACCATCACGCGTCCGGCGGCTCGGATGCCGTCGACCTCTCCGACGTCCCCACCGTCAGCGTGCGGGAGCTGGTGCTTGCCGAGAAGCTCTTGCGCTCGGCCGGCGGCGCCCTCGAGGCCGCCCATCTCCTGACCGAGGAGCATCTCACCCGTGTCGAAGCGGCCTACTGGATGGTCCTCGCGCGCAGGCGCACCCGCAAAACCGCGGTGCTGCTCAGGTTCCGGGCGTTGACTGAGGTCTGCCGTGCCCGCCGCCTCGCCGGATTAATGGCCGTGCACGGCGAGCCGGCCAGGCTCCAGATTCTGGCGGCCGCTGCCGGCCAGAGGCTCAACACGAGCTGGGGCTTCAATCCCCTGAAGGTCGCGCGCGCCGTGGACGATGCTCTCAGCGCCCGGCCGGCCATCGCCGCCTGAGCTCGAGGACCGGCGCTCCCAAGCCGCTCCCAAGGTGATCCGACCGGCCGCCCTCGACCGTTCAAGCGGTCATGAGCCTGTTCGCGACCCTGCTCCTGTCCTTCATCGGCACCTTCGGGCCGGCTTTCGCCCTTTTCCTGCTCGCATTGGCCCGCATCACCCGCGCGCCGGGCTGAGCAAACCTGGCTCACATCGCCAACGCGACGAGGATGTCGAAGGCTCGCTCAAGCCCTCGAGCCCGACGGCGGGCGAACGGAGCGTATCGGGCCAGATGCGACGGTAGGGTGCAACAGGCGTCAGCCGTATTGCACCGCCACGAGCTCAAGCAGTGCAATACGCGTCGGCAGGTGCGGGACCGACGCTATTGCACCCTGCGAATCCCGCTCCGAGTCAATGGCTACCGTTACAAAGTCTCGGTCATCTCCCGCGTGTCCGTCACATGCGGACGAGCGCACCGCAGGGAAGCGTGGGACGCTCCGGGAGCTCTTCGATGGGCGTCTCCCCGCACGGGCGGTCCGCTTACGATGGCGGCAAGAAATTGCCGGATGCGACGCGCCCGGCGCAGGATTTCAGCCTATACTGAGCGCTGGAAGCGGGAACCGGCTCAGAGACTATGAAGCCCATCACGACCGTGCATGGCCTCGACAAGGTCGGGCTGTTCATCAATCTCGAGGAGCGGGCCCGGGCCGAGCTGGCCGAGCGGCTCGATCCGATCGCGGTGAAGCGCGGTCACGTGCTGATGCGCCAGGGCGATGAGCCCGATGCCCTCTATATCGTCGTGTCGGGCCGTTTCGCGGTGACGCGCGACGGGCGCCGCTCCGCCATCAGCGAGGTCGGTCCCGATCAGCCCATCGGCGAGATCGGCTTTCTGACCGGTGCGCCGCGGACGGCGACCGTCAGCGCCATGCGCGACAGCCTCGTGCTGCGCCTCGGCCGGGAGGAGTTCGACGAGTTCGCATCGCGCCATCCGGGGATCTGGCCGGCGCTGACGGCGACGCTTGCCGAGCGGCTTGCGAAGACGACAGCCGCTGCCGCTCCGCCGCCCGATCCGCGCCCGCGGACCATCGCCCTTATCCGGGCAGGAGGCTCTCAGCTGCCGGGCGAGCTCGTCGCACTCCTCACCGGCATCTTCGGCAAGGCCGCGAGAACCTTGACCGTCGCCCCGAACGACGCGCCGGGCGTGCTCGGCGGGAACGGCGGGCTCGGGAGCACGGAGGCGACACGGCGGCTCAACGCGCTCGAGCGCGAGTACGACTATGTCCTGTTCGTCGCCGATCCGGAGCTCACGCCCTGGTCCGAAAAGGTGATCCGCCACGCCGATCTGGTGGTTGCGGCCGGCATGCACAGTGCCGACGCGACCCCGAATCCGCTCGAGCGATTTGCATCCGAATTGCTTTCGGCCGATGCCCGCCGCCTCGTGCTTCTGCACAAGCGTCGCGGGCGGGTGACGGGCACTTCGCGCTGGCTCCGGGGTCGCGACGTCGCGATGCACCATCACGTTGCGCTCGACGGGACCGCGGACGCCGAGCGGCTCTTTCGATTCATCTCCGGCACGGCGCTGGGACTGGTGACCTGCGGCGGGGGTGCGTTCTGCGCGGCGCACGCGGGCGTCTACAAGGCGCTCCTCGAACAGGGTCTCTCGTTCGACATCATGGGCGGCACGTCGGGCGGCAGCGCCCTTGCCGCAGCCTTCATGCTGACCGGCTCGGCCGATGAGATCGATGCCGTGCTGCATGACATGTTCGTCACTCACAAAGCCATGCGCCGCTATACTCTGCCGCGCTATTCGATCCTCGATCACTCGAATTTCGATCTGCAGCTGAAGCGCATCTTCGGCGGGTTCGGCATCGAGGACCTGTGGCTGCCGTACTTCGCCGTCTCGACCAATCTCTCGCGCTACACGCTCCACATCCACCGCCAGGGCAGCCTGTGGACGGCGATCCGTGCGTCGGCATCGATCCCTGTGCTGCTGCCGCCCGTCTACACGAAGGACGGCGAAATGCTGGTCGACGGCTGCCTCCTGGACAACGTGCCCATTCGCGTCATGCACGATTTGAAGAGCGGTCCCAACGTGGTCGTGAGCTTCGAAATGCCGGTGCTGGAGCGGTTCGATGTCGATTACGAGACGCTGCCGAGCCGGGGCGAGCTCCTGAGATGGGCGTTCGATCCCAGGAAGCGCGGGCTCCTGCCGGCCGCGCCGGGGCTGACGACGGTCTTGATGCGCAGTCTCATGGCTAACCGCCACGACTTCTCACGCAACCTCGGCGCGGAGGACCTTCTCCTGGTGCCGCCGCTGCCTGCGGATATGGGGCTCCTCGACTGGACGCGCCACACGGAGCTGGTCAGGGGCTCGTACGCGTGGAGCGTCGACGAGCTGGCCCGCGCCCGGACTGCCGGCCATGCCGTTTTCTCCTAGTGTGATGATTCCGAAGTTCGCATTCATGTGGTCGCCAAATCGAGTTGCGAACTTC